>PPYE01585340.1_pt1 | contig 21038 bp, 19 predicted proteins | sample 1559881 | NCBI WGS metagenome assembly PPYE01 (sample SAMN08240022, study PRJNA423297) | Human gut metagenome, whole genome shotgun sequencing project.
CTGATATTTATTATATCAGAAAGACGGTTCTAAAAGTAGAAAAGCCCAGCAATTGCTGGACTTTGTCTACAGTCTGAAATAAGCCTCCGAACGAGGCTTATTTTTTATTTCATAATATACATAAGAGACAAAATCAACTGCTAAAAATCAGAAAAATACATTTCCACCAACATTTATACCAGATACGCCGGTAGATGCTGAGCGGAACTGTAAACAGTTTATAACTGCAGAATGTCTTGCGCCGCCAAGTGCTGCCTGGGCAACAGAATAAGCAGTTGAGGAAGCACCTTTGCTGAGAACACGGTTCAATGAACCGTTCCAGGTTGGGGCAAACTGACCGGACTGGTAAATGACTGCGCGCAGATTGTTCGGATATGCCGGACTTGCCACACGGTTCATTATAACAGTTGCAACGGCTAACATTCCATCATAACTGCCTGCTTCACACTGGAGAATTGCCGCTAACAGGGCAACATCTGTGGTTGAAGCCGGAGTTGAATTACCATTATTAATAGTTGGAGAATTAGTGTTGGTATTGGTGTTGGTAGTGTTGTTCTTATTTGTGTTATTTGTATTTGTTGATGCTGTCTGATTATTTTTATTCGCGTTATTCGTATTGGTATTAGTGTTGCTTGTCTCAGTATTTTTTGTGTCATCTGCCTTTACAGATCCTGAGACTTCATCGTTCTGTGCAAGCTTTAATGCTTCCTCAGCAGCTTTGGCACGGTCTAATTGTGCCTGATAATCTGCCAGTTCCCCGGAAGTAGATGAAATTTTTGAATTTAATTCATCACGCTTGCTGGTTAATGTCTCCTGAAGGCCGGAAAGCTTGCTTTGCTGCTGTTCCAGGTCATTCTGTTTCTGTTCTACATTACTGCGAACCTGCTGTAATTCTTCCAGCATCTTTCGATCATACTGACTAATAGTGGCAACATATTCAGCCTTGTTCAGGAAATCTCCCATACTTTCTGAAGTAAGAAGAATCTGAACCAGAGATGCGCCGCCGCCTTCATACATGAATTTGATTCGGTCTTTCATCGAATCATACTGCGCTTCTTCATCAAGCTGCGCAGAAGCGAGATCCAGCTTAGATTTTTCAACCTTAGCAGATAAATCCTCAATCTGGCTTGAAGTATTGTCCAGTTCCTTACTTAAGGAAGATAACTGGCTGTTCAAATCATTTAACTCACCTTTTAAACCAGAGGTGGTACTTTCCAATTCATCTGTGGAAGGTGCCGAATATACTGGAGTATTAACAGAAGCAATTGTTACGGTACAGATGGTAATTGCCAAAGCCGATCGTAATGCTCGTTTCTTTTTCATACTTATCATAAACATATCCTTTCCCTTTTCGCGAATGCATATCTATTATACTACAAAACATAAGATAAAGCAAATTTTTGACCGGAAACATAAGAAGAGACAGAAGTTTTTTGTTTCTTTCGACAGATTAAAGCTATTTAAAACTTTATATAAACAAATCCGGAAAAGGTTTACATAGAGGAGATTTGTGTATAAAATAAATAATGAGAATGTCTAAGTGAGAGAGGAATATTTAATATGAAAAAATATGAAGAAGAAAATTATAAATATGAAAATATCTGTGATAAGATCTATCCGTGGGTAAAAACAGAGCTTACAGATTCACATGCATTGAACGGAAAACATTTTTCCAAAAAAGATGCTCCGGTAATTAGTTTTCTTGGGGATTTGAATGTTGTATTTGCAATCAAAAGGGCCGAAGATGCATATGAGATATTAAAAGACAATATGCTTCCACCGGAATGTGATATCATAGAATTGTATCATAAGTCTTGTGAAAATCTGAACAGAGATGTAGAATTTGTAGTTGCGAATACCTGGTACGGAGGATTTGGAATTGTGGCAGACGGACATCATGAAGCAAGTTCCGTATGTTTCAAACATATCTGGCAGGTGTGTGCAGACAAATTAGAGGATGATCTGATCATTATGATTCCGAGAAAGGATGCGGTTCTTTTTGCACCTGCAGGCAATAAAGAGACTGTTCAGAAGATGATCGATCACGGGAAACAGGCTTATGAACAGGGCGAGAATAAGATCAGTAAGAATCTGTACCGGTTCTCAAGAGAAAGAAAGGAATTAGTTACATATGAAGAATAAGATCAGAATGATCGGCATGGATTTAGATGGAACTTTACTGAAGACGAATAAAGAACTGACCGCATACACGAAAGATGTACTGAAAAGAGCGGCAGAACAGGGAATCATTGTCATGCCGGCGACAGGAAGACCTTTTTCCGGTATTCCGAAAGAGCTGATCGGACTGCAGGAAATCCGTTATGCAGTTACCGCAAATGGAGCAAGAGTCATAGATATGGAGAAGAACGAGGTGATCGTGGAAGAACTTCTTGCGTATGATATTGCAGAAGTAATACTGACTATATTTGAACGTTATGATACGTTCAGAGAGATTTACTATCATGGCATTGGATATGCATCCAAAGAGGCACTGACCAGAATTGACAAGTATCTGAATATATCGGCGATGGCAGATTATATTACGTCTACGCGTGTACCCGTGGATGATGTGAGGGCGAAGTTTGAAGAGATGAATCAGCCGGTAGATAAGATCCAGGCATTATTTACATCGGTAGAAGACCGTGATGCAGCCAGAAAAGAGATTGAAGAGGTATCTGGAATCGAGATTACCGGTGCGCTTCCGATGAATCTGGAGATTAATGCTGCAGGTGTTAATAAAGGGAAGGCAATGATCGAACTTGGGAAGGTTCTTGGCATTCCAAGAGAAGAGATTATGGCATTCGGAGATGGAAACAATGATCTGAAGATGTTAAAAGAAGTCGGAACAGGTGTGGCAATGGAGAATGCCATTCCATCGCTGAAAGAAGCAGCAGATTATGTGACACTGTCCAATGACGAAGAAGGCGTTGCGAAATTTATAGAAAAATATGTGCTGGATTAAGGAAAGGAGCGCAACATGTTAGATGTTATTAAGGTAATTATTTTGGGAATTGTGGAGGGAATCACGGAATGGCTTCCGGTCAGCAGTACGGGACATCTTATTCTGGTGGGAAATGTATTAAAGCCGAGTATGAGTGATGCATTTATGGAAATGTTCGATGTAGTGATCCAGCTGGGTGCGATCATGGCGGTTGTAGTATTGTACTTCCACAAATTGAATCCATTTTCACCGAGAAAAAGCCATAAGCAGAAGATGCTGACATGGCAGATGTGGATCAAAGTACTGATCGGCTCAGTACCTGCAGGAATAGTTGGAATACTTTTTAACGATATTCTCGATGAGATCTTTTACAAACCATTACCGGTAGCGATCATGCTGATCGTTTATGGTGTGTTATTTATCATCGTTGAGAAGCATAATGCAGGGAAGAAACCTTCTGTTACAAAGATTTCACAGCTCAGTGTCCAGATGCTGCTGTGGATTGGATTCTTCCAGATGCTTGCACTGATCCCGGGAACATCCAGATCAGGAGCTACGATTGTCGGAGCACTGCTGATCGGTGTATCAAGGGAAGTGGCAGCAGAATTTACATTCTTCCTGGCGATTCCCGCAATGTTTGGTGCCAGTCTTCTGAAACTGATCAAGTTTGGTTTCCATTTTACAGGCGCGGAGTTCGGTCTTCTGATGCTGGGATGTATCGTATCGTTTGGTCTGTCGGTCATTGCGATCAAGTTCCTGATGGGGTATATCAAGCAGCATGATTTCAAAGTGTTCGGATATTACCGTATCGTATTGGGGGTGCTGATCATTCTCTGGACGATCGTTCAGACTGTAATTGCATAGAAATGTATAAGAAAACGAGTGGATGTTTCACGATTATGTGGAATTATCCACTTGTTTTTTGATTAAAACATGATAATATATTAAGTATATATGTATTTTTATACACATATTGAAAAGAATGGAGGAAAAAGATTATGAAGTTAAAAAAAGTTATCAGTGTAATGCTGGTTGGTGCATGCGTATTCTCTATGGCAGCATGTGGTTCTAAAAAAGAAGAAGCAAAAAAAATCGAAAACGCAGATGATCTGAAAGATGCAAAGATCGGTGTACAGACAGGTACAACAGGTGATATCTACTGCTCTGATGATTTCGGTGATGATCATGTAGAACGTTTTAATAAAGGTGCAGATGCAGTTCAGGCACTTGTAAAAGGCAAGATTGACGCAGTTGTTATTGATAACGAGCCTGCAAAAGCATTTGTAGATGCAAATGACGGACTGAAGATCCTCGAGACACCTTATGTAGAAGAAGATTATGCAATGTGCTTCAAAAAAGGCAACACAGAGCTGGAAGATAAATTCAACGCAGCGATCAAAGAACTGAAAGAAGACGGAACATTTGACAAGATCATCGGATATTATATCGATGGAACAGAAGACAAAGGATATGAGTCTCCGGCAGATGCTGACCGTTCCAATGGCAAACTTGTAATGGCAACAAATGCTGCATTTGAGCCATATGAATATTATGAGAATGACAAGATCGTTGGTGTTGATGCTGATTTCGCGAAGGCAATTGCTGACAAGCTTGGCATGGAACTGACAATCAATGATATGGAATTTGATTCTATCATCGCAGCAGTAGACAGTGGAAAAGCTGATTTTGGTGCAGCAGGTATGACAGTTACAGATGAAAGAAAACAGCAGGTAGATTTCTCAGATTCATATTACACAGGAAAACAGATGATTATTGTAAAAAAATAATCAGAAAAGAATAGGATGAGAACATGCAGGAATTAAAAAACGAATTTATTCTGAATTTTATAGAGGACAATCGTTGGAAATATATTGTGGACGGTTTGAAAATTACGCTGATCGTTACGATATTTGCGGTATTGATTGGTGTCCTTTTGGGATTTTTAATTGCGATTGTCCGTACGACACATGATAAGACCGGCAAATTAAAGATATTGAATGTAATCTGTAGGGTATATCTGACTGTGATCCGTGGGACTCCGGTTGTTGTACAGCTGATGATCATTTACTTTATCATATTCGGAAGTGTGGATATCAGTAAGGTACTGGTTGCGATCATTGCATTTGGTATTAACTCAGGTGCATATGTTGCAGAGATTTTCCGTTCCGGTATCATGTCAATCGATAACGGACAGTTTGAAGCAGGACGAAGTCTGGGATTCAATTATGCTCAGACAATGATGTACATCATTATGCCGCAGGCATTCAAGAATGTACTTCCGACACTTTGTAATGAATTCATTTCTTTATTGAAAGAGACTTCTGTATCCGGTTATATTGCGTTACAGGATCTGACGAAGGGCGGGGACATTATCCGAAGCCGTACATATGATGCATTCATGCCGCTGATCGCCGTTGCGCTGATCTATCTGGCAATGGTAATGATCTTTACCAAGCTTGTCAGCTTACTGGAGAGGAGGTTGAGAAACAGTGACCACTAAGAATGATGATGTGCTGATCAAAGTAGAAGGTCTGCACAAGATATACGGAGATTTTCATGCACTGAATGGAATCAATGAAGAGATTCACAAGGGAGAAGTGGTCGTTGTCGTAGGACCATCCGGTTCCGGTAAGTCAACGTTCCTGCGTTCTCTGAATCTTCTTGAGGTTCCGGATCAGGGTCATATCTATTTTGAAGGTGTGGATATTACAGATAAGCATGTGGATATCAACAAGCACCGTCAGAAGATGGGAATGGTGTTCCAGCATTTTAATTTATTCCCGCACAAGACGATCAAGGAAAATATCACGCTTGCTCCGATCAAGCTTCTTGGAAAGAGCAAGGAAGAGGCAGATAAAAGAGCAATGGAACTTCTGGAAAGAGTAGGACTTGCCGAGAAGGCGGATTCTTATCCATCCCAGTTATCCGGCGGTCAGAAGCAGAGAATTGCGATCGTGCGTTCCCTGGCAATGGATCCGGATGTGATCCTGTTCGATGAACCGACATCGGCTCTCGACCCGGAGATGGTAGGAGAAGTTCTAGAGTTGATGAAACAGCTCGCAAGAGAAGGTATGACGATGGTTGTGGTAACACACGAGATGGGATTTGCCAAGGAGGTTGGTTCCAGGGTTATCTTTATAGATTCCGGACAGATCAAAGAGCAGGCAAAACCAGTTGAATTCTTCGACCATCCAAAGGATCCGCGGTTGCAGGAATTTTTATCAAAGATTTTATAATACAGAATGGAAAAAAGGAAATATATCATGTAAATGCATTCTCCCGCTGTGCGGTAAGAAAGATATCACATGATATGTTTCCTTTTTTATTTCAAACTATACTTTGCAACAACTGTCCCGTTCGATCAGATGGTGGGGAACGATGATCTTGGTTGCGGGGAGATTTGGATTTTCTATGTGGTTGATGATCTGGGAGGCAGCTTCACTTCCAAGCTGACCGGCTCCGATGTCAATTGAGGTTAATTGCGGGGAGGTCAGTCTTGCAAACAACGAGTTGTTGAAAGATATGATGGACAGATCTTCCGGGATGGACAGATGAGTTTCCAGGCAGACTCGTTCTAAAGAGACGGCGAGGATATCATCACTGACCAGAATTGCTGTCGGGCGGTCTTCCTGGAGCAGAAGTCCGCGTATGGCTTCTTCATTATTCTCTGATGCATTCTTTACTTCCGCACAGTATTCCGGACGGACAGGAAGCTGATGGCTTGCGAGTGCAAGCTGGTAACCGGCCTTGCGGTCGGCGGAGAACATCAGGGAACTGTCGGAACCAAGATAGGCGATCCGGCGGTGCCCAAGCTGATACAGATATTCCGTTGCTTCCCGGCCGGCAAGCAGATTGTCATTGTCAATATAGATCGTCTGATTGGTGTACTGTGTTGCTTTTCCGATAAGAATATATAAAAGACCTTCGTTAAAGAGGTAATTGATAACAGGGTCTTCTTTTTTGGAATACAGTACGATGAAACCGTCTACTTTGCCGCTTCGGGACATAGACCGGACAGCGTCAAGAATCTCAGCTTCATCCTGGCCGGTTACAATTGTCGTCATATACTGCCTGCCGTTACAGTAATGGCTGATTCCCTGGACCGCTTCCAGATAGAAGGAGTTCTCGTAGACTTCTTTGGCAGAAGCAGGGAGAATGATGCCGATCGTACGTGAATTCTGTGAAGCGAGATTGCTTGCTTGAAAATTCGGTTCATATCCAAGTTCTATCATAGCTTTTCTGACACGTTCTTTTGTCTCTTCGCTGATAGAAGGATTATTTTTGCAGGTTCTGGATACGGTGGAAGGGGATACACCTGCCAGCGCAGCCACATCTTTAATTGTTACTGCCATGTAAGTAACCTCCGTTAGAGTTATATTTTCGTAGCTTTTGGATTTTTCTTATATTTTACAGCAAACAAATCAATATTGCAATTGAATTGCGGAAATACAATGCAAACGTATGCATTGGCATATAGAGGAATTGCACAAAAAAGGCAAGATTAAATTGTGAAAAAGGTAGAATTACGTTCTGTAATCGAAATATAGATTGAAAACTATGCAAAACTTGACTATAATTAACGCAAACGATTGCATAAATAAATGCAATAAGAAAACATGAGGAGGTTTCGTTGGGAACGAGGATAAGAGTAAAAATATACCACAAGTAATTCTTGCATCGTTAACCGGAAAGGCAGTACCGTTAAGTGGAGTCCCGGATTCGGTATTTTCTGAGAAAGTCTTAGGTGACGGAGTCGCAATTATTCCGGCAGACGGTAAGATTGTAAGCCCGGTAGACGGAGAGATATCAACGACATTCTTTAGGAGCATGTAAGTGCAATGAAATTATTAACATTAAATACACATAGCCTGGAGGAACCGGGCTATGTGGAAAAAACAGAGAAGTTTATAGAAATGCTTAGCAAAGAGCAGCCGGAAGGAAGCAGTGACTGGTTCTTTACCGTTCATATGGGATGGTGGAATGATGAGGAAGAACCATTTGTTGATCAGTGGAAATGTATACAGGAGACATTGAAAGATCCAAAATACCGGGAAGGAACTATCTGGCTGATGGGAGATTTTAACAGTCAGGATGATGTCCGCACTTCGAACGTTATCTGTAACGGAAAGAATGCACCGGTCGTATCGGATCATTACGGAGTTATGATAACGGTATAACAGATCTGTTTATAATGAAAGAAAATCAAAACAATAAGAAAAGAAGAGGGAAAGAAAGATGAGCGAGAGAGCAGCAGGCATACTCATGCCGATCAGCAGCCTTCCATCGGAATACGGAATCGGCTGTTTTTCAAAGAGTGCATATGAATTTGTGGACTGGCTAAAAAAAGCAGGACAGAGCTACTGGCAGATTCTGCCGCTTGGTCCTACAAGCTACGGAGATTCTCCGTATCAGTCGTTTTCAACATTTGCGGGCAATCCATATTTCATCAGTCTGGAGGCACTGGTGGAAGAAGGCGTTCTGACAAAAGCAGAATGTGAAGCTGTAGACTGGGGAAAAGTAAAAGGGAGTATTGATTATAAAAAGATTTACGAAGGACGTTATCCGCTTCTTCGTAAGGCATATGAAAGAAGTAACGTGCACGAGAATGCAGAATATCAGAAATTCGTAGAAGAGAACAGCTGGTGGCTGTCGGATTATGCATTGTTCATGGCGGTAAAAGACAGATTTGACGGCGTGGAATGGAAACTGTGGGCAGATGATATCAAGCTGCGCTGGGGGCCTGCGATGGATTATTACCGTGAAGAACTGTATTTCGATATCGAATTCCATCAGTATATGCAGTTCAAGTTCTATGAACAGTGGATGCAGTTAAAAACCTATGCGAACAAAAAAGGCGTTCAGATCATCGGTGATATCCCGATCTATGTTGCAATGGACAGCGCAGATACCTGGGCACATCCGGAATTGTTCCAGTTAGATGAGGAAAATGTACCGGTTGCTGTTGCAGGATGTCCGCCGGACGGATTCTCCGCAACCGGACAATTATGGGGAAATCCACTCTACCGCTGGGGATATCATAAAGAAACAGGATATCAGTGGTGGATATCTCGTCTGGCATATGTGTTCCGCCTGTACGATGTGGTAAGAATCGATCATTTCCGTGGATTTGATGAGTATTTCTCTATTCCATACGGGGCAGAGACGGCGGTAGACGGACACTGGGAAAAAGGGCCTGGCATGGATCTGTTCTGGAAAGTACGAGAAGCACTGGGTGAAAAACCGGTTATCGCAGAAGACCTTGGATATGTTACGGACAGCGTACGTGATCTGGTAAGAGACAGCGGATTCCCAGGCATGAAGGTTCTGGAATTTGCATTTGACTCGAGAGATTCGGGATGTGCGAATGACTATCTGCCACACAACTATCCGGTGAACAGTGTTGCTTATACAGGAACACATGACAATGAGACACTTGCTGGCTGGTGGGGAAGCATCAGTAAGGATGAGCAGAAGCTGACCCGCGAGTATCTCTGTGATACTTACACACCGGAAGCAGAACTGAATAAGCCGTTGATCAGCCTGATCATGAGAAGTGCCGCAAAATGGTGCGTGATCCCGATGCAGGATTATCTGGGTCTTGATAACAAGTGCCGTATGAATACACCGTCAACGGTCGGAACGAACTGGAAATGGAGAATCCGCAAGAATCAATTATCTGTGAAATTACAGAAAGAGATCTATACAGTGACATTGCGTTACGGAAGAATGAACTGGACGGAAGAAGTTGAAGAAGCAGCGGACAGAGAAGAATAGAGAGTATCCTGTCAGGGAGCGGAAATAAAAAGGGCAGATATCTGTATAATGATATCTGCCTTTTGCTATTCGTATACTTTCATAGGTTCTCTTCAAATTAGATAGGAAGTTCAAGATAGATATCTTTTCCTTCTTTGATAGAGATGACTACTTTGCCCTGTTTAATTGTAGTAACAGCACCCTGAACGCTTGCAACAGGTGCGGCTTCGGTAGGAGCTTCCTCTTCAGCAGGAGCTTCTTCTGCTGCTAAATCGTCATCTGATTTGAATCCTTCTACGTTATCTGCTGTCAGTGGACAGAGGGAATCACTTGTTTTTGTTAATTTTGCCCCAAGAACCTGTCCGATCTTCAGACATCCGTCAAGATTTAAAAGACCTGAATCTACTAATTCATCGAAGATTGCCGGATCCTCTAAGTTTGCCGGTTCGATTGTAATTCCGCCCTCTGCTCTACAGCATAATACGGCAGGATCATTTGCATGCGCTTTCGCTGTTTCAGCTGTAATTGACATACCGAATACCTCCTAAATATTCATATTTATTTTCTATGAATAGTATAGACTTTTCTAATTAAATTTTCCAATTGCTTTTTCCGATAAAAGACAGCTGGAATAGATAACCTCTATAGAACAAAGAAATAAGAATCAGCTTAAAAAATATATAGAATCTTTCTATAAGTATATGAGAATAAACAATTGGAAATATAAAGGAAACAGGAATATAATAATATCAAACGATAATATTGTTAGTGGCAGGGATCAGCCACATTCCCTTCTCTTAAAGCCCTTTTCCTGAGGATGTCGATATCGGGACGACATTTCCAGGAAAAGGGCTTTGACGTTGTATAGAATGATAAGTTATAATGAATCATATGTTCGAGAAAGTAAAATAAATGGGGAAGCAATAGAAAATGAAAAATACAGAAAAAAAAGATGAAGACCTTGTTAAGATCGTACAACCTCTAGTGGACTGGTACCGCGAGAATAAAAGAGACCTTCCGTGGCGTCATAACCCGGACGCATACCGGGTGTGGATATCCGAGATTATGCTGCAGCAGACAAGGGTGGAAGCTGTAAAAGGATATTACGACCGCTTTTTAAAAGCACTTCCGACAGTGAAAGATCTCGCGGAAGCAGAAGAGGATAAACTCTTGAAGCTATGGGAAGGTCTTGGATATTATAACCGTGTCAGGAATATGCAGAAGGCAGCACAGCAGATCATGGTTGATCATGAAGGCATATTTCCGGATAATTATGAAGAAATTCTGCAATTGAAAGGAATCGGCAATTACACGGCGGGGGCTATCAGCGCATTTGCATACGGAATCCCGAAGCCGGCAGTGGATGGTAACGTACTCCGGGTGATTTCCAGGATCACCGGAAGTTATGAAGATATCATGAAGCAGAGTGTCCGTAGGAAGATTGAAAACACACTGGAACAGGTGATACCATCCGATGCTGCCAGTGATTTCAATCAGGGACTGATCGAGCTGGGAGCAATCGTGTGTGTGCCGAACGGAGAACCGAAATGTGAGGAATGTCCGGTAAAAGAATATTGTATTGCGTGCAAGGAGAATCTAACGGCAGAGATACCGGTAAAGAAAAAGGCAAAAACCAGAAAGATCGAAGAAAGAACCATTCTGATATTCAAAGACGGTAAGCGGATTGCGATCCGGAAGCGTCCGGCAAAAGGACTGCTTGCAGGATTGTATGAATTCCCGAATGTGGAAGGTAAGCTTTCGATGGACGAAGTTACGGAGTACAGCAAGACGATCGGTCTGATGCCGGTCCGTGTGCAGGAACTTCCGGAAGCAAAGCATATCTTCAGTCATATCGAATGGCGTATGACAGGATATGAGGTGATCGTAGATGAACTGGAGAAGACGAATGAGAAAGGATTTCTGTTTATTCATCCGGAGGAGATCAGGAAGGAGTATTCGATTCCGTCGGCGTTTGAAAAGTATACAGGGTATGCGGGGATTGAACGGTAGTGATCGGAAAAACAATGGAAATTAAAAAGATGCAGATAACTGTCAGTTATATAACAGTTACCTGCATCTTTCTATAGATTCATAATTATTCATATTACGTCGGCTGCTGGGAAAGCTTAGGAGCTTTCTTGTCTGCTGCAACATATACGAATGGATAGATAATGCATGCCATCGTAACAGCTGCGATCACATCGGTCACGGAATGCTGCTTTAAGAACATTGTGGACAGAATGATAAGTGCAGCCAGAATGTAAGCGCTGATCTGGATCCATCTGTGCTTTTTCAGATCATTACTATGTGAGATGGCAATGCCTGCACCGATAGAGTTGAATACATGGATGCTTGGAAGCACGTTCGTCGGTGTATCTGTTTTATACAGAACTTTTACCATATCGGTAAACATATTGTCTCGTGGAAATACAGTTGGTCTTAAATTTAATGCATTTGGAAAGACCGTACATATGATCAGGAAGATTGTCATACCTGAAAATAAAAAAGCACATAGTCTGTAAAATCCCCATTTATCCTTAATCAGGAAATAAGCCACAGTCACAGCAATGAATATGAACCACAACAAATAAGGGATAATAAAATATTCAATAAACGGAATATGATTATCAATTGGAGAGTGTATCATATAATGTCGTACATCTGTGCGCTTTTCAAGGTAAACAAACCATGGCATATAGATCAGAAAGTATGATAATACCCATGCATGACGGTACTTCTTCAAAAAACTCTTTGCTTTATCAATGGCTTTCATATGAACTACCCCTTTTTAAGCCTTTGTTATTATCTTATCTCGTTTCAAAGCGCATTATAACATGAAAAAAATGAATCAACAATAATGTTCATGGAATATTAACAAAATTAATAATACATTTTCTTTTTCTCAAATATCTGCATGTCGTAAGAAAGTGTTCCTTTCTTTAACGCATCTGGTGTACGAAGTGTCCATACAGCAATCGGAAGATGCAGAATGTGCTTTAAAAACCATACTTCAAATCTCGGAAGGTCTGCGAGTTTATACGAGATAAAATCAGGACGTCCGAGTACATTGCCGAGCAGATGTTTTACAATAAAAGACAGTATCCATGGTTCCGGAAGATTGTCTGCAGTCAGATTGGAAGAAAGCTGACCTCTCAGGACATGTGGCGCATGGCGGCGGAACCACCAGATGCCAAGTGTGTTAAAGGACTGCACCATATAAGGACCGTTATAGTTTTTCAGGGCTTCCCATGTCTTTTCGCAGATACTGAGAGAAGATTTCGGAATCTTAAGTTCGATCAGAAGCGGCACCTGCCCGTCTACCAGAGAAAGTACCTCAGAAAAAAGAGGGATGGTTTCAGTGGTGTCCTGTAACCGGCAGCGCTGCAGTTCTTTTGACGGAAGTACCTCAACTGCTTCCGGGCGTCCGCAGATACGTGACAGATCATCATCGTGAAATACGACAAGTTTTCCGTCTGTTGACAGATGTAAATCCAGTTCAATTCCGTATCCGTGTGAGATTGCAGCCCGGAAAGAAGAAAGGGAATTTTCCGGAATTCCCTTTTCAATACAGTGGTATCCGCGGTGTGCGAACATAGTATGGAGAAATGGGCGGATCTGCTGTTTGTGGGACAGCCTCGGCCAGATCAGATAAAAGTAGAACGATGTGAAAAATATAATAATTCCGGCAATTAGTAAACGCATAAAATAACCTCCCTGTGTACAGAATTATTTACAAGGCGTAATAATACGTAACTTCTCTTTTTCCAGATGTACATGGATGTCAGACTGCAGAAAGACCGGCTCGCCGTCGGTATGTACAGGCAGTGCGCGGTCACTGGTGATCGTGACTTCTGTGCAGGTATCCAGAGTGATTCCACGGAAACGGGTATGCCATCCTTTGAATGCTGTCGGAAGCAGGCAGAGAACCTTAAGCCGTGTCAGTTCTGAGACAGTGATGATATCCAGTCTGTCATCGGTCCCGCTGGCGGCAGGACAGAAGTTGAATCCGCCGCCTTCATATTTCAGATTCATAACTGCTGTAAAATAGACTTTGTGATAGGTTTTTATTTCACCGGTTTCGGTTGTGACAGTCATTGTGACCGGCTTTAATGTAAGCAGTTTATGAAGTGCAACACCGAGATAGGTAAGTTTCCCAAGTTTCAGACGGTTCAGAAAAGCTTTGAGCGGCGTGACCATTACCTGATGGCAGACTGCGGCATCAAAGCCGATACCGGTACTTACGGCAAAACGCCGGTGTTTATTTTCGTAATCCAGTACTCCGATATTCATGGCGGTGTAGTGCGAAGGAGAAAGAATCTGTTCCAGAGCACTGTGGATGTCCGTCGGAAGTCCCAGACCTCTGGCAAAGTCATTTCCTGAACCAAGCGGGATATATCCAAGCGTTACTTTGTCCAGATATCTGATTCCATCGATTACTTCGTTTAAAGTACCATCTCCTCCGAGGACAACAATCGTATGAGGAGCACCGTCGGAAGTCAGATCATGCACCAGGCGGGTGGCATGATGCTGATATTTCGTAAATAAAACATTGTATGCGATTTCTTTTTCCAGCAAAATTTTTTCAATCTGTTTCCAGAGAAGAATCCCTCTGCCGGATCTGGCATTGGGATTGGCAATAAACGTGTACATACCGTATTCATCCTTTGCTAATTCGTAGATTTCAAAATGATCAGAACAATCCGTTCAGATAAGTAGTAAGGGATCGGCGCATATTACCCTCAAAATCAGCATCGCCACTCTTTAAACACCACTCAAATACATTTCCGATTACGATCATACGGATGTCGGTTGTGATATCCTCCAGATCGGCAGGAGGGGAAATGATTCCGGCATCAATTACGCGTTTCAGATAATCGTGAACGGTGATGATCGGATATGGTCTTTCCGTACGGATCAAAGGGTTCAGGGACTGGTTCTTAGGTGTATAGTAATTGGCCATAAATTCAACTCCAAGCTCTTCGCAGTAGTGAACATAATTCAAGTAAACCGAGATGATTGCCTCTTTTGTCCCGGCAGCACTGGACGGAAGATCAAGAAGATCAGGATCCATACTCGGCTGTTCTTCAATATAATAAGAAAGAAGATCATCTTTTGTCTTGAAATGATGATAAAAACTTCCATTGGAGACACCGGCTTCTTCGCAGATATTCTTGATCGACAGCTGCTCATAACCCTGCCTTTGCAGGATCCGTTTGGCTGCCTGAAAGATCTTGGCACGTGTTTCCCTGGATTTGAGTTGTTGTTTTGAGAGTCCTTGTATTTCCTGATTCATAAGTAAAAGCCCCTTTAAGTATTTCTGTTTTTCTGATAAGTTCAAGTAGCTTCAGTATAACATATAGAAAATACATTTTCAAGAAAACAGAGTGAACTCTGTATTATAGACGCCATTGCATACAGTGGGGAATTCAGTTATAATTATCCGCGTAATAAAGAAGTACAAATTCTTTGAATACGGCAAGAAAGGGAAAGACAAAACATATGGATATTAATCAGGTGATTACCGGGGAACTTGGAGTCAAAAGATGGCAGGTCGATGCGGCGGTAAAATTAATCGATGAAGGCAATACGATCCCGTTTATCGCAAGATATAGAAAAGAAGTCACGGGAACATTGGACGATGCTCAGCTGCGAACATTGTATGAGAGACTGGTATATCTGCGCAATCTGGAAGAAAAGAAAGAACAGGTTCTGTCAAGTATAGAGGAACAGGGAAAACTCACCGGAGAATTAAAAAAGCAGATTCTGGCAGCAGAGACGATGGTTGTGGTAGAAGATCTCTACCGTCCGTATCGTCCAAAACGCCGGACACGTGCCATGATCGCAAAGGAAAAAGGACTGGAGCCGCTTGCAGCAGTCATCACGCTTCAAAAAGCAGATAAACCGGTAGAAGTGTATGCAGAAGAATATGTGAATCCGGAAAAAGAAGTGAATTCTGTAAAAGAAGCAATTGATGGAGCAAAGGATATCATTGCCGAGTCAATATCGGATGAAGCAGATTACAGAATCTGGATCCGTAAAGCAACCGTACAGCACGGGAAAGTAATCTCACAGGCAAAAGACGAAAATGCGGAGTCTGTATACGAGATGTATTATGATTTCGAAGAACCGGTAAACAGACTTGCCGGACACAGAGTGCTTGCATTGAACCGTGGAGAAAAAGAAAAGTTCCTTACGGTGAAGATTGAGGCACCGCAGGACGATATCTTAAGATATCTGGAAAAGAAGATGATCCACAGTGATAATCCGTATACCACACCGATCTTAAAGGAAGCGGTAGAGGACAGCTATAAGCGTCTCATTGCACCTGCGATTGAGCGTGAGATACGAAGTGACCTGACAGAGAAGGCAGAAGACGGGGCAATCAGCGTATTCAAGAAGAATCTGCATCAGCTTCTGATGCAGCCGCCAATCGTAGGACAGACTGTACTTGGATGGGATCCTGCATTCCGTACCGGCTGTAAACTTGCAGTTGTAGATCCGACCGGTAAAGTCATCGGAACAACGGTTATCTATCCGACTGCTCCGACGACACCGAAGAAAATCCAGGCATCCAAAGATTTGCTGAAAAAGATTATTGAAAAATATAACATTACATTGATCTCTGTTGGAAATGGTACCGCATCCAGAGAATCTGAGCAGTTCATTGTAGAATTATTAAAAGAGATTCCGCAGAAAGTGCAGTACGTAATTGTAAATGAAGCAGGAGCTTCCGTATATTCGGCAAGTAAGCTTGCATCGGAAGAATTCCCGAAGTTTGACGTTGGACAGAGAAGTGCGACATCCATTGCAAGAAGACTGCAGGATCCATTGGCAGAACTTGTGAAGATTGATCCGAAATCCATCGGTGTCGGACAGTATCAGCATGATATGAACCAGAAAAAGTTAAGTGAAGCTTTATCCGGTGTTGTGGAAGACTGTGTAAATAAAGTCGGAGTTGACCTGAATACGGCATCGGCACCGCTCCTTTCTTATATTTCCGGAATATCCGGAGCAATTGCTAAGAATATTGTGGCATACAGAGAAGAGAACGGAAGATTCACAGACAGAAAGCAGCTTTTGAAAGTTGCAAAACTCGGACCAAAAGCCTTTGAGCAGTGCGCCGGATTCATGAGAATCCAGAATGGTACGAATCCGTTAGACGGAACCAGTGTACATCCGGAGTCCTATGAAGCTGCAGAAAAACTGCTGAAGAAACAGGGATTTGCATTGGAAGACATCAGCGGAGGAAAGCTAACCGGACTTTCCCTCACGATCAAAGACTATGCAAGACTTGCCGGGGAACTGGAGATTGGAGAGATCACCCTCCGGGATATTGTGAAAGAACTGGAAAAACCGGGACGTGACCCGCGTGACGAAATGCCGAAACCGATCTTAAGAACAGATGTCTTAGATATGAAAGACTTAAAGGAAGGCATGATCCTGAAAGGAACCGTAAGAAATGTCATTGACTTTGGTGTGTTTGTAGATATCGGAGTGCACCAGGATGGACTGGTACACATTTCCGAGATCACGGATAAGAAATTTATCAAGCATCCGCTGGAAGTGGTAAGCGTTGGCGACATCGTGGATGTAAAAGTGATGAGCGTGGATCTTAAGAAGAAGCGGATCCAGCTTACGATGAAAGGAATTTCATAATCCGGGAAAGAAAGTACGGAGAGAGGATGGAGCATATGAAAAAAAGTTGGGGAAAAATAATCAAAACTATTCTGGGAGTTCTGGTCGGCAATCTTGTATTGTCGTTTGCTGTGGCAGCGTTTATCGTGCCGAATGGGATCATTATGGGAGGTGCGACTGGTATCGGTCTTACGATCAGCCATTATTTTCAGGTGAACCTATCGATGATTATTTTGGCGATCAATGCGGTGCTGTTCGTTCTCGGTGCAGTATTTTTGGGAAAGAAGTTTGCATTGACAACGATCATCAGTTCCTTTATTTATCCAATATTCCTGTCGATGGCACAGTCCATTCCGGGAATAGACAAAGTGACGCAGGATAATGCTATGCTTGCGGCATTATATGGAGGGGTTCTCCTTGGAATCGGTATCGGACTGGTGGTAAGAGTAGGTGCTTCTACCGGTGGAACCGATATACTGGCACTTGTGTTACACAAATGGTTTCATGTCCCGGTAGCGGTATTCTTGTATATCGTAGATTTTTCGGTGCTGGGATTTCAGATGCTGTTTTCAGATTCGGAACAGATACTGTATGGTATTCTGAATTTGTTTTTAAGTACGGTTGTGCTGAACCGGGTGATGCTTCTTGGAAAGTCACAGATCCAGTTATTTGTAATTTCGGACAAATACAGAGAAATCCGTCAGAAAGTCTTAACGGATATTGATGCCGGAGTGACGATGGTAGACATCGAGACCGGTTATGGAGAGCAGAAGCAGCAGGGCGTATTATGTGTTATCCACAGCAGAAAGCTGTATTCGGTAAAAGAGGCGATTCAGGAGATCGATCCGAAAGCATTTATCACGATCACGCAGATCAATGAGGTAAGAGGACGCGGATTTACAATGGAAAAGCTGCGTTACGACGAATTGAATCTTACGAAAAACTAGACTTTACAGGTATTGTGAGTTAGAATGTTAACAAAGATTGAAAGAAGGACGAGGTATCATTTATGGAGAAATATACTGGCAAATCAATATTTAAAGGAATTGCAATTGGAAAAATATTGTTCTACCAGAAGGGAGAACAGCCTGTGAAACGTGTAAAAGTAGAGGATACTGCAGAACAGATCAAACGTTACGAGGATGCACGCGCAAAGGCAGCAGAGCAGTTACAGGGACTGTATGAAAAAGCATTAAAAGAAGTCGGAGAAGCGAATGCTGCTGTATTTGAAGTACACCAGATGATGCTGGAAGATGATGACTACATCGATTCTGTTGTTAACATCATCGAGACACAGCAGGTAAACGCAGAATTTGCCGTTGCTACAACAGGAGATAACTTTGCGAAGATGTTTGCAGAGATGGAAGATGATTATTTTAAAGCGAGAGCAGCAGATGTAAAAGATATCTCGGAACGTATGGTAAATATCTTAAGTGGGAACGAAAGCGGTGGAGCCCTCGGTGATGAACCTGTGATCGTTGTGGCAGAAGATCTTGCACCAAGTGAGACAGTCCAGATGGACAAGGAGAAGCTCCTTGCATTCGTAACCAGACTTGGATCTGCAAATTCACATACAGCAATCCTTGCAAGAACGATGAACATCCCGGCACTGATCGAAGTTGATATTAAAGAAGAGTGGAACGGAAAGATGGCGGTTGTAGACGGTTACACAGGAACATTCTACATCGATCCGGATGAAGAAACTTTAAAGAAAATGCAGGAAAAGAAAGAAGAAGACATCAAAGCAAGAGAACTTCTTCAGGAATTAAAAGGAAAAGAAGATATAACGGTAGACGGAAAACATATCAAATTATATGCAAATATCGGCGGTGTAAAAGATGTTACAAGTGTACTGGCCAATGATGCGGCCGGAATCGGTCTGTTCAGAAGTGAATTCTTATATCTGGAAGCGGATAATTATCCGGATGAAGAAGCACAGTTCCAGGCATACAAGACAGTAGCCGAGAACATGGCAGGTAAGAAGGTAATTGTACGTACACTGGATATCGGTGCGGACAAGCAGGTGGATTATTTCAACCTTGCTCATGAAGAAAATCCGGCCATGGGATACCGTGCGATTCGTATCTGTCTGGACAGAAGAGATATCTTCCGTACACAGCTGCGGGCACTTCTTCGTGCAAGCGCATATGGTAACATTGGAATTATGTATCCAATGATCATTTCTGTAGATGAAGTGAAAGAGATCAAGAAGATCGTAGAGTCTATCAAAGCAGAACTGACAGAAAAAGGAATCGAGTACGGTGAAGTTGAACAGGGTATTATGATCGAGACACCGGCAGCAGTGATGATCAGCGATCTTCTGGCAGAGGAAGTTGACTTCTTCAGTATCGGAACAAACGACCTGACTCAGTATACACTGGCAATTGACAGACAGAACAGCAAACTTGACAACATTTATGATTCACATCATCCGGCAGTGCTCCGCATGATCCAGAAGACGATCGAAAACGGACACAAAGCAGGATGCTGGGTTGGTATCTGCGGAGAACTTGGAGCAGATATGACTTTGACAGAGACATTCCTTAAGATGGGAATCGATGAATTGTCTGTATCTCCGACATTTGTTCTTCCGATCAGAAAACTGATTCGTGAGATGAGCACAAAATAATGGTTGCATAGACGGATATGTCGTACTATAATATAGGACGAAAGAAGATTCTTCGGGGCAGGGTGTGATTCCCAACCGGCGGTAAAGTCCGCGAACTGGTCATTTGAAGAATTTCTGGTCAGAGATATCTGGACAGATGTTATCAATGTGATGATCAGCCGATCTGGTGAGATTCCGGAACCGACAGTAAAGTCTGGATGAGAGAAGGATGATATGATATTTACAGAATTATCAAAATGATATGATTGCCCCGTTGCCCTTTTGGGTGACGGGGTTTTTGTCTGCAATGTGAATATCGTATGGTTCAAAATAAGAAGTTTCTTCCTTTAGAATATAATTCAATTTAAAGGAGAAAGAAAGATGAGTACAAAAGTAATGGAAAGACAAAATGAAAAGAACAGAAACAAAATCAGGACAATGGCACAGATTGGTATGTTATCGGCAATCGCAACAGTATTGATGTTGTTCGAAATTCCGCTTCCGTTCGCTCCGTCCTTCTACGAGATAGATTTCAGCGAAGTACCAATCCTGATCGGAAGTTTTGCAATGGGACCACTCGCCGGAGCGGCAATAGAACTTATCAAGATCTTACTGAACTTTGCAATCAACGGAACTATGACAGCGGGAGTCGGAGAAATCGCAAACTTCCTGATCGGCTGTTCACTGGTTGTGCCGGCCGCATTAATCTACCATAAGAAACATACCAGAACCGGAGCAGTAGCCGGAATGGCAGCGGGAACCGTATTCATGACAGTAGTCGGATGTTTCCTGAATGCCTTCGTATTACTACCGGCATATGCCAAAGCATTCGGTATGCCGATCGACGGCCTGGTTGGAATGGGAACTGCCGTAAACAAACATATCACAGACCTTAAGACTTTCGTGATACTGGCAGTCGGACCATTCAATCTGCTGAAAGGTATACTGGTATCTTTGATCGTGTTCCTGGTTTATAAAAAAATCAGTCCGATATTGAAGATGAATGCGTAATTTGGGATTTCATTTATTAACTGGGAAGCGGCCTCTCGGTCCTTGAAGGAAACAATAGATAAGGCTTCTTGTTCAGGTTCCATACCATAA
>PPYE01106981.1_pt1 | contig 21036 bp, 18 predicted proteins | sample 1559881 | NCBI WGS metagenome assembly PPYE01 (sample SAMN08240022, study PRJNA423297) | Human gut metagenome, whole genome shotgun sequencing project.
CAATAGGAGCATAATCAAAGTCCCGATTGGATGTATTGGGATTACGGCAAGCCGCTCGGGTCGCCCTGGGCGGTTTGTTTGTGGAGAGAGATGGGAGTTTGTAATGGTTAACGAGAAGAAGGTCGCTATTGTCGGCTGCGGTTTCGTCGGTTCGTCTTCGGCGTTCGCACTGATGCAGAGCGGCCTGTTCTCCGAGATGGTCCTCATCGACGTGGACAAGAATCGCGCCGAGGGCGAGGCCCTGGACATCGCGCACGGCATGACGTTTGCCGAGCCGATGAAGATCTACGCCGGCGATTATTCCGATGTCGCCGACGCCGCCATGATCGTCGTCACCGCTGGCGCTGCCCAGAAGCCCGGTGAGACCCGCCTGGACCTGGTCAACAAGAACGTAAACATCTTTAAGTCCATTATCCCCGAGATTAAGAAGTCCGGCTTCGATGGCATTCTGCTCATCGTCTCCAACCCGGTTGATGTTCTGACCTATGCTGCCATCAAGATGTCCGGCCTGCCCGAGGGCCATGTCATCGGCTCCGGCACCGTGCTCGACACTGGCCGTCTGCAGCAGATGCTTGGTGCCCACGTCGAGGTTGACCCGCGCGATGTCCAGGCCTATGTCATGGGCGAGCACGGTGACTCCGAGTTTGTCGCTTGGTCCAGCGCTCAGGTTGCTGGCGTTCCGCTGAACACCTTCTGCGAGCTTCACGGCCACCTGGAGCATGAGGCTGCCGAGAAGCGCATCGCCGAGGACGTCAAGAACTCCGCCTACACCATCATCGAGAAGAAGCACGCCACCTACTACGGCGTCGCCATGGCCGTCAAGCGCATCTGCACCGCTGTCATGCGCGATGAGCAGACCGTTCTGCCCGTTTCCTCGCTCATGGTGGGCGAGTATGGCCTGTCCGATCTGGCCATCTCCATGCCGACCGTCGTCGGCCGCGATGGCGTTGTCTGCCGCGTCCCCGTGCCGCTGAACGATGACGAGCAGCATGAGCTCACCGCCTCCGCAAAGGCCCTCAAGGACATCATCGACAGCGTCGACTTCTCCTGCTAAATCAAGCTCTTTTGGGCAACAGGCTACAATGAAAGGCGTCCGGGCCACACGGTCCGGGCGCCTTTTTGGTGCGAGGGGGTCAGGTTACTTTGCACCACCCCAATGCACCATAGTTGATGGGAGGGCCATGTCGGATTCGCCTAATTTTTTGACCTATGCCCAGACGGCGTTTGATCCGTTTGAGGAACGGCCGTTCTGCGCGGTGGATAGCCTGGTCTTTGCGTGGTTGTCCTATTTGCGTTTGCCGGGTGATATGGCGGAGCTGACGAACTGGCAGGGCCTAGACGTACGCGAGCTGCTGCGCGCCGAGTGCTACCAAGACATGATTGGCGACCTGTGGGATCCGGAGGGGAGCCGTGCCCTGTTGGAGGCTGTGGCAGCAAGCCCTCGCTACCGTGGCGTTCGTGTTTGCGGCTATCGTAGCGTGAGTGATGCCGAGACAACGGAGCAGTTTGCGGCCATGACGTTCCGATTTCCGGCGGGGTTTAGCTATCTTTCCTTCCGGGGGACCGACAGCACGATTGTGGGCTGGAAAGAGGACTTTAACATGGCGTTCCGGTGTCCTGTGCCGGCCCAGGAATCCGCGGCGCGTTATGTGGACGAGGCAGCGGATGCGATTGACGGGCCGCTTTTGTGCGGAGGTCATTCCAAGGGTGGAAACCTTGCGGTGTACGGTGCGGCGATGTGCTCCGATGTCGCCCGTGGGCGAATCGAACGGGCGTATTCCCATGATGGTCCGGGCTTCGTCGAGGAGTTTCTGAACGGCAATGCCTTTGCCGATCTTTCCGGTCGAATCGACAAGACGCTGCCTCGGTCGTCGATCTTTGGCATGATGTTCGAGACACAGGAGGACTATGCCATCGTTGAGAGCACCGAGTTCAGCCTGCTGCAGCACAATCCCTTTAGCTGGGTGGTTGATGGTCGCGACTTCGTGTACTGTGAGCGCCTGTCCGCCGGTGCTCGATACGTTGATGGCTCCATTCGCGAGATGCTGCTTGCAGTGTCGCCTAGCGAGCGCGAGCGTTTTGTAGATGCGTTGTTCTCCGTGTTTGAGGCTACGGGTGCTGAGCGGTTTGCGGATATCGCTGGGAATCTGCGCGAGAGCCTGCCCGTGATGCTCCAGGCTGCGCAAGGCTTTGACAAGGATACGCGACGCTTTGTCTCGCAGACCATCGCGGCAATCCTAAAATGTGCGCTGCTGCCCAAACGACCCCAGATCGACATGCCCGCTGCCGGCAAGAGTTTGGCAGAACAGCTCGAGGCTTGGCAGTCCGAGCTCCTGCGCTAGCCATTGGTGCAAAGCAACCTGTCACCGATGCACCATTCTTCGATGCACCCGGGGCGGGCTCGACCGCTATACTGATTCGTGCTCAATTCGATCTAGAACGGAATGCCGTATATGAAAATCAATCACGCTATTCTGCATATCCTGGACTTTGACTCTGCCGTCAACGTCATGAGCCAGCGCGAGCTCGATATCGAGAGCCGTACCGTGCGCAACTTCGTGACCACGCATCTGCGCCGCGCGCGTACCTCGGCCGACAATAAACGCGCCACGTTTGCCGAGAACTCTGCGTTTGGCGGCGAGCTCAAGGGCTATTTCTTTGGCGAGCGCGAATTCGTGGACCTGTCGCAGCAGATTGCGGAGTTTATCTCCTCGGAGCTTACCAAGGCCGAAAAGGCCGAGTCCACCGATGTCCTCGTTGCCGACTTTGACGATGACGAGGACGCACGCTGGTTTGCCGTCATGCTGTTGGGTTCCAAGCAGGCTTTTATGCACGAGGTAGGCCGCGAGGAGGGCGAGGTGCGCAACGATATCGCACGCCATTACGCTATCCTGCCGAATCCTTCCCAAAAGGTGCCGAGCTACGCCATCGTGCGCGCGAGCACCATGGAGATCGGCTACGTGGACAAAAAGCGCAAGATCGCCGGCGAGGACCGCATGCTTATTCCTGACGGCCTGCTGCAGTGCGATACGGGCGTGTCGGGCAAGGAGATTATCGACACCGTGACGCGCGTGGTCGAGGAGGTTGCCGAGGAGCACGGCGCCAATACGGCCGTGGCGCTCGCCAAGGTCAAAGCCGCTGTTGCCGAGAAGGTCGAAGACGACGAGGAACTGCCGCCTTGGGATATCGTCGACGAGGTCTTTGAGGACGAGCCGGTCATCAAAGAGAGCGTTCGTGCGGCATTGACCGAGGAAAAGGTGCCCGAGCGCGTGCCCGTGGAGCGTAAACAGGTCGAGCGTGCGGCCGTGCGCAATCATAAGATTCGAACCGATACGGGTATCGAGATCAGCTTCCCGGCCGAGATGGGCTCGAACTCCGAGTATATCGAGTTCGTCAACGAGCCCAACGGCCTCATCTCCATCGAGCTCAAGAACATCGGAAGCATCGAGAACCGATAGCGCAATAGTTTCTTCCAAAGAGAAATCTGGATTATATTTTGAAGTATACTTTGAAATATAATCCAGATTATTTTTTTGGAGGTACAAATGTCCCCACTTGTTCTGGAAAAGCCGGTGTTTACAAAAGATCAGGTAGTTTCTGCCACCGAAGCGAGCAAGTCCTTATCTGCCGTTCGCAAGCGCGCTAAGCGCGCGCCGCAGTTTATCGCCGATCATAACGATATCGATACCGTGATTATCGACTACGCCGCCTATGAGGAAATGTACGGCGCCCTACAGTACCTTCGCGAACTTGAGCTTGATCGTATTGCGGCAGATCGAATCAAAAACGGACCGCATGAGTTTATTCCGTTTGAAGATACCCTGACTCCTGAGGAGCTCGCGGAGTTCGAATCGATGGACTCCGACGCGATTTCGGATGAGGATCTTTTCGAATGAGCGGGCACTTTGTCGTCGGCTTTTTGAATCGAGACGTCGAGAAGGAATATCAAAAACTAGATGGTTCTCAGCGAAGGCTCGTCCGCATTGCAGTGGCGAAATTAAAGACGCGCGCTGATGAAATCGGAACGCCGCTTCACGGTGAGCTTGCCGGCTGCAAAAAGATTAAATGGAGAAAGACGGGACTCCGAATGGTATTTCGAATTCGAGAGGACGGAACGGTTGAGATTGCCGAGATCGTTGCAATAGGTCGACGCGACCGTTCAGAGGTCTATAAGACGGCTGCCGATCGTTTGTCGAAGCATCCCGCCATGGTTGAATATGACGGAACCTTAAGATGAAAAAGGCCGAAGCCCCGGATTGGGCTTCGGCCTTTTTGCTTTGGATGAATTGCGCTATGCGTCGATATGCCGTTTGATACCCGCGTAACTCTACAGCTGGCGCAGGCCTTCCTCGAGGCCGGTCTTGCTGTCGGTCTTCTCATCGCGCATCTTGATGACGCGGGCGGGGACACCGGCTACGACGGCGCCGGCGGGGACGTCCTCGACGCATACGGCGCCGGCGGCCACGACGGCGCCCTTGCCCACGCGCACGCCCTCCAGGACCACGGCGTTGGCGCCAATCATGACATCGTCCTCGATGATGACGGGCGTGGCGCTCGCGGGCTCAACGACGCCTGCCAGCACGGTGCCGGCGCCGATATGGCAGTTCTTGCCCACGGTGGCGCGGCCGCCCAGCACGGCACCCATGTCGATCATGGAACCCTCGCCGATGACGGAGCCGATGTTGATGATGGCGCCCATCATGATGACAGCACGGTCACCGATCTCGACACGGTCGCGGATAATCGCGCCCGGCTCGATGCGGGCGTTGATGCCCTTAAGGTCGAGCATGGGGACGGCGGAGTTGCGGCAGTCATTCTCCACGTCGTAGTAGTCGATGGAGTCGGCGTTGGCGTCGAGGATGGCCTTGAGCTCATCCCAGTCGCCAAAGACGGTCTTGCCGCGACGGCCGCCGTAGACGTGCGCATCGCCCCAGGCAACCTTCATGCCGGGCTTCTCGCGCACATACAGCTTGACGGGCGTCTTCTTGGGCGCGGTGGCGATGTAGTTGATAATCTCCTGTGCATCCATCTCGGCTGCGTTGCTCATATCTTGTTTCTCCTTTAGCTGGGACTGGTTAATGATTGGCTAGGCGAACATGACCTGGTCGAAGGTGTAGAAGCCGGGATCACGGACGACGAGCTTCTGAGCGGCGGTCAGGGCGCCGTTGACAAAAATCTGACGGCTCGTGGCGCGGTGCGTGAGCGTGACCTCCTCGTCCTGGCCAAAGAAGCTCACCTCGTGCACGCCGGCGACGGTGCCGCCGCGTAGCGAGTGCATGCCGATCTCCTTGGGGTCGCGCGCGCCGCACATGCCCTCGCGGCCGTAGACGGGGTGATAGCCGGCCTCGGGCTCGGCCTCGACCACGGCGTCGAGCAGTAGCTTGGCGGTGCCGCTGGGGGCATCGACCTTTTGGTTGTGGTGCGTCTCGACGATCTCGCAGTCAAAGCCGGGCAGCTCGCGCGTGGCCTGGGCCACCAGATGGCGCAGAGTGGCGATGCCGATGGAGTAGTTGCCCGAGTGCATGACGCGGGCGTTCTGGCCCAGCTCGCGCAGGCGGTCCATCTGCTCAGGCGTGTAGCCCGTGGTGCCGGAAACGAGTGCGGCGCCCGTACGCTCGACATAGGCAACGACGGCATCAAAGGTCGCGACGTTCGAGAAGTCGATGATCACATCGGCAGCCGGAGCGCTCTCGAGCTCGGTCAGATCAAAGCCGATCTGGGCGACGATATCAAAGACGGGCTGACCGGCGGCATCAACGATGCTCTCGGCGGTGGTGCGGATGAGCGAGCCCATGCGGCCCGTTCCCATAATGACGGTCTTAATCAAGCAGACCAGCTCCTTTCAGAGCATCGGTAAGTGCGGTGCGCGTGTCGTCAGCCATGGGGCACAGCGGCATGCGATAGTTGGCCTCGATCATACCCATCTGGGCGAGCGCTTCCTTAACGGGGATGGGGTTGACTTCGCTAAAGAGGGCGTTGATGAGCGGCTGGCCGGCAATCTGGATCTCGCGGGCGCGCTCCACGTCACCATCCAGGTAGGCGCGGCACATGTCGTGCACGAGTTGCGGCTGCACGTCGGCCCACACGCTGATGGTGCCCGAGGCACCCAGGCTCATGAGCGGCACGGTAAGTGCATCCTCGCCCGAGTACATGCGGAAGTCGTCGGACAGCAGGTGCGCGATCTTGGCGGCATAGGCGACGTTGCCCGAGGCTTCCTTGATTCCCATGATGTTGGGGTGTGCGGCCAGGCGCTCGACATTGCGCTCGCTGATACCGCAGCCGCAACGACCGGGAATGTTGTACAGGATGCAGGGGATGTCCACGGCATCTGCCACGGTCTTAAAGTGCTGGTAGATGCCCTCTTCGTTGGACTTGTTGTAGTAGGGGGTGATGAGCAGTAGGCCATCGGCGCCCAGGCCCTGGTAGGTGAGCGACTTGGTGAGCATGGTCTGCGTGGAGTTGGAGCCCGACCCGGCGATGACGGGGATGCGGCCTGCGACCTGCTTGACCACGGCGGCAACGACAGAGTTGTCCTCGTCGTCGGTCATCGTGGCGCTTTCGCCAGTGGTGCCCAGGGTGAGGATGGCGTCGGTGCCATTCTGCAGGTGGAAATCGACCAGGCGCTCAAGAGCATCAAAGTCGACGCTGCCGTCCTTCTTGAATGGGGTGACGAGGGCGACGATCGAGCCCTCGAGGTTGCGGACATCCATATTCTTCTCCTTCGCTTCTGCGATCTGGATGCGTTTGTTCCATTGGGCGGCGACGGCCAGGCGCTCGTCCTGGGCGCGACGGCGGGCACTTTCGGCGCGCGACTTGGCCAGCAGCTCGCGGCCGCACGGCAGCACGTCGAGCGTGGCAAAGTAGTCTCCCGGGCGCTCGGCGCGGCGAATGAGGTCTGCCGAGCCGTCGGGACGCAGCAGTACCTCGGCGGAGCGCAGGCGACCGTTGTAGTTGTAGCCCATGGAGTAGCCATGCGCGCCGGTGTCGTGGATCACGAGCAGGTCGCCCATGTCGATCTGCGGCAGTTCGCGGTCGATGGCGAACTTGTCGTTGTTCTCGCACAGGTTGCCCGTGATGTCATACGTGTTCGTGACGGGGGCTGCGGTCTTGTCGGCGCCACCCGGCTGACCCATCACCGTGATGTGGTGGTAAGCGCCATACATGGCGGGGCGAATGAGGTCGACGGCGCTTGCGTCAACGCCGATGTAGTCCTTGTAAATCTGCTTTTCGTGGATGGCCTTGGTGACCAGGCATCCGTAGGGGCCCATCATAAAGCGGCCCATCTCGGTGCATATCGCCACATCGCCCATGCCGGCGGGAACCAGAATCTCGTCGTAGGCTGCGTGTACGCCCTCGCCAATAGCGTGGATGTCGTTCGCCTGCTGCTCGGGCAGGTAGGGGATGCCCACACCGCCGGACAGGTTGATAAAGGCGACATGCGCGCCCGTCTCGCGCTCCAGACGCACGGCAAGCTCAAAGAGGATGCGTGCGAGCTTGGGGTAGTAGTCGTTGGTGACGGTGTTGCTGGCGAGGAAGGCGTGGATGCCAAAATTCTCGGCACCCTTGGCCTTGAGAGCGCGGAAGGCCTCAAAGAGCTGCTCGGTGGTCATGCCGTACTTGGAATCGCCTGGGTTGTCCATAATGCCGTTGGAAAGCTGGAACAGACCGCCCGGATTAAAGCGGCAGCTGACCGTCTTGGGGATGGGGCCCGCGACGCGCTCAAAGAACTCGATGTGGCTGATGTCGTCGAAGTTGACGATGGCACCCAGCTTATCGGCGAGCTCAAAGTCCGCTGCCGGCGTGTCGTTGGACGAGAACATGATGTCATGGCCGGTGATGCCCAGCGAGCGGGCGATCATGAGCTCGGTATAGCTCGAGCAGTCGCAACCGCAGCCGTATTCGTTGAGAATGGAGATGAGTGCCGGGTTGGGATTGGCCTTGACGGCAAAGTACTCCTTAAACCCCGGATTCCACGCAAAGGCGCCACGTACCTCTTGCATGTTGCGACGGATGCCCGCCTCGTCGTATAGATGAAACGGCGTGGGGAACTGCTCAACGATGTGTTCGAGCGTCTCCTTGTCCACAAACGGCCGCTTTGCCGCATATGCCTCGTTGGGGGTCAGTGCCATGTCCCGTAAACCTCGCTATCCAGACGGCGCCATCGGCGCATCGAATCCGCATAGCGTGGACCCAATGTCCGGATAGCGCTCCCGCATTGCTGCAGACAGTCCTGCGGGTGTTTCCCGCAGGCCCACCAGGCTGTTCGTGCCCGAAAAGCCCAGTTCGGCGGGTTTCGCCTCCCCGCGGGGTCAAAGTCTGCCGACTCGCCCGCGGATCTTCGTGCCCGCGCCTCTATCAAGTGGTAAAGACCCTACCACGTTGCACTTTACCAAACAAGAGTATTCGTATATAACGTTTAAAAAATGCAGCTTCATGCTAGAAACAAGGGCGCCACAATCCTGCGTCACAATAAGTGGCAACTGAGTTGTCCCATGAAAGGAATCCCCATGACCGAGCTCCAAGAACTCCGTCGTTATCGTCGCGACCTGCATCGCATTCCGGAGCTCGATTTCGATCTTCCGCAGACTATCGCCTATATCGAGGGCGCGCTCGCTCCGCTTGCCTGCGAGGTGACCTATCCGTGTCCGAGTTGCGTCTGCGCCTTCTTCGATGCCGGTGTGGGCGCTACGCATGCCACGGCGATTCGCGCCGATATGGACGCCCTGCCCATCGTGGAGGCGACGGGCGTGGCCTTTGCCTCGTCGCATCCCGGCAAGATGCATGCGTGCGGCCACGACGGCCACATGGCCATGGCGCTCGCGGCGGCGACTTTTGTCGACCGTACGATTCGTGAGCAGCCGTGCGCCATCAAGCGTAACGTTCTCTTTGTGTTCCAGCCGGCCGAGGAGACGACCGGTGGCGCTAAGACGGTATGCGAGAGCGGCGTGTTCGAGCGTTACGGGGCAGACCGCATCTTCGGCTTCCACGTATGGTCCGATCTGCCTGCCGGCACGTTGGCGAGCTGTTCCGGTCCGTTGCTCGCGCGCTCGAGCGAGACGCACATTCATATCCATGGCGCGAGTATCCATATCGCCAAGACCTATGGCGTTCCGGTCGAGGAATTGCACGATGCGGCGCTGGCGGCGGCCAAGTTCTTGGTTGCCGAGCGCGAGCTGATGGACGAGCTGGGTGCCGACGAGCCCTGCATCGGCAAGTTCGGTCTGTTGCAGGCCGGCACCGTCTGCAACGCGGTGGCGGGGGAGGCCCATGTCGCCGGTAGCCTGCGCGTGTTTACGGACGACATGTTCGATCGTGCGCGCGAGGGTGTGCGCCGCGTGCTGGACGAGGCCTGCGTCGCAACGGGCTGCACGTACGATCTCGACTTTGCCGAGGGCTATCCGCCGGTCGATAACGATCCCGAGCTGTTCGCCCGTATTGCGCCGGCCTTGCCCGAGCTGCAACTTGTGAACGAGCCACTGCTCATTGCCGAGGACTTCGCCTTTTACCAGCGCCATCTGCCGGGCGTGTTCTTCCTGTTGGGCACGGGCGTGCCGGAGGGCCAAGACAATCCGAGTGACGCCGAGGGCTGCCCCGCCTATGCCACGAGTGCCCTGCATACTGATACCATGCTCTTTGACGAGCAAATCCTGCTCAAAGGCCTCGATGTCTACAAACGACTGCTTGTGATGGAGTGACGATGAAGCGACGTTGGCTACCTGCCGTATATAGTCCGGGTGGTTGCGGGTGTGGTTTGCTACTGCTCCCGGTTGTTGTGCTAAGCATTGGCATGATGTTTGCACTTGCCGGTTTGGCTACGGCGGCGTTCGTGTTGCTGATTGTCGCCATTGGTGTGACGATCTGGCTCTATCGTTGTCGCGAACAACGCCGCGCCGACGGCAAGACCAATGTGGGATGGATTGTCTTTTTGGTTATCGCCTATCTGCTGAGCATAAGCTACCTTGCGTTCTTTGTCCTGTTGATGATCAGCGCCTTTACCGGGGAATCCGTCACAGTGGGTTGATCCTGCCTGCTGACGGTCGCGTAAAGAGCGTTTGCTCGGCGCTTGGACAACTGCATTGACCGTTTACCGCAGCCTTAGCTCTGAGCTAATGAATTCAAGTTCAATCCTTTCTACGATGTGCTGTGTGCCGGCACGGTAGCCGGATCGTAGGAAGGATGAATAATGAAAAAGCTCGAAAATGAAGTGCTGCTGAGCCGTCGCGCCGCGCTTGGCGCATTCGCGACCGTTGTCCTGGGTGTTTCCGGTCTCCTGACTGGCTGTGGCAATGACAAGGCGACGGTCACCGAGGATGCTGGCGATAGCGATAAGAAGGAAGAGCCGAAAAAAGAAGAGCAGCCCACGACTGACCTGGCTGTTGGCACAACCGTGACCACGGCCGCCGGCCTTTCCGTTGTCGTCGATTCCGTCCAGACAGGTCTTACCAATTATGACGGCTCGACTATGACGGGCAATCACGTCACGTACGTCAACAACGGCGATGAGGGCGCGGATTACAATGTCTACGACTGGAAGGGCGAGGACGCCAACGGTGCTCAGCAGAATCAGGGCTACTACAGCGAAGGCTCTGAAGAGCTGCAGTCGGGCACCCTTGCAGCCGGCGGTACTGTTGCGGGCAATATCTATTTTGACGGCGACATCAAAAAGGCTTTGTACTTTGCCAACATGTTTGATAAGTCTGCCACCGCAAGCTGGGTGTTGGCCTAGTATGTCGCTGCCGTTGCGTCGCATAGGGGGGTGAAGCCGTATGCCCGATAAGAAGTTGACGGAGGAACTGCTCAATGAGTTGCTCGATGCGCCGAGTATCGACGGCTATATCAGGGAGCACGACTTTGCCGCCCCGTCGCTTTCGGACTACCTTAAGCAACTGCTGCAGGAAAAGGGCTTGGAGCGTTCGCGCGTGGTGCGTATGGCCGACCTCAACGAAACGTTTGGCTATCAGATTTTTACGGGTGCGCGCCACCCGAGTCGAAATAAAGTGCTGCAGATTGCATTCGCGATGGCGTTATCGATGAAGGAGACCAACCGCGCACTTACGGCTGCCGGGGCAAACGTCCTCAACTGCAAGGACCGTCGTGATGCGATTATCATCTTCTGCATCGATCGTGGCTGCAGCCTGCAAAAGGTCAATGAGGAGCTGTATCGCTTTGGCGAGGAGACGGTGAGTTAACGGCTGACTGTTGGTGGCAGGGCCGTCCGCTATATTTCAAACGTGCAGGGCACGGGTGCTACAGGGCGTCTGTGCCCTGCGCTATGATGGACGCTATGGATACTCAGAACCCAACATATTCCGATGATGAGCTGACTGCCGCGCTCGCCGAGCACCTGGCGTCGTTTGACCGCGATGACAGCTATCGCGTGGAACGCGTGCTAAAGCGCTCGGACGTTGAGACAACCGAACTCGTGTGCTTTGAGGGTTCTGGTGGTGGCTCGCTCGGCCCCTTTGTCCGCAAACGCATCGATGCTTCGGCCCAGATTGGCGGGGCATATGAGCGCCTGTTTGCGGCCCAGCGTGCCGGACGGCGTTTTGAGCACCTGCCCCGGATTGTCGATTGCCGCCGTGCGGGCGACGAGCTTGACGTGGTGATGGAATACATTGAAGGCGAGACGCTCGAGGCCTTGGTGGGACGTTTGGGTGCGACCCCCGATTATGCGCGCGGGTTGTTTCCGGCCCTGTGTGATGCGGTGGCAGAGCTCCATGCTGGATTTGGCGAGGTGGGGAAAGCGCCGGCTCCGATTATCCATCGCGACCTTAAACCTTCGAACATCATCGTGTCGGGCGTGAGATATGCCGCCGATGCCGGCATGACCTTCTCGTCGCTGGTGATTATTGACCTGGGAATCGCGCGCGCTTGGCGCGAAGGCGCCGATGCCGATACCGTCAAGTTTGGCACACGGCCCTACGCGCCACCCGAGCAGTATGGGTTTGGGCAGACGAGCGTGCGAAGCGATGTGTACGCGCTGGGCGCCCTGCTGTTCTTCTGCTTGACGGGGCTCGATCCAAAACCGGGGCTCGACATGCGCGAACAATGCGAGATGCGCGGCGTTCCCGCTCCACTGGCCGATGTCATTTGCATGGCGATGGCGCTCGACCCGGCCAAGCGTTTTGCGAGCGCGGGGGCGTTGGGACGGGCGACGCGCGCGGCATACGACCTGAGTTGCCCTGTGCGGCCTCCTGCACCTGCGCCTCTCTGTACCCCGGCCTCAGAGACGGTATTAACGTCTCTGAGGCCCCAGAGTTCCACGGGCCTTCCTAAACCTGCCGCCTCCGCTGCACTCGGTCTGCTCTCTCGCATTCCGGAACCTCTGGGGCGCATTTGGAATACGCTCGTCTGCCTCTCGCTGCTTGTATTCTTTGCCGGAAGCCACTTTGCCGTCTTTCACCCCACCGGAGCAAACCAAAGCTATCCGACCTGGCTTCTTATAATCGAGTACTTTTTCTTTGTCGATGGCCTTATGGTGCTTATGCATTTTGCGCTGCTCGACAAGCGCCGCCTTCGTCGGCGATTCACGCTGCTTGACAGCTATCGCGGCAAGAAGCTCGCGAAGCTCTGGCTCAAGGCATTGGGCGTGCTGCTCCTATGCATGATCGTCATAGTTGCGGTTGCCAATGCGACCGGTGTTGTTGACATCTCCACTGCCTAAAAGAAAAGGGCCCGTCGGGGCCCTTTACAATTGCGCTTAGATGCGGTTCATTTGAGCGGCGACCTTGTTGTACCAGTCCTGCCACGTGGGCGGGCAGTACTTTTTGGCCGCTGCTGGGGTAAGGGTGGAGCCGTAGTTCGCACCCAGATAGGCAACATGAGCGGAGATGCCCTCGCTCCAGCTGCCAAAGCTGCGCCAACCGCCGCCACGAGCACTCCAGCCCCAAGCGTTATAGGAATTGGCACAATAAGTGCCCTTGGTGCTCTCGATGCAGGCGATGGCGGGGGACCAACGGGGGTCGACGCCGGTATTCCAAGCGGCGACGGCAAAGTTGTAGCCCTGGCCTGCCATGGGGGAGCCGGCAAGATAATTGTCGATGCGGCTCGTCCATTCATTAATGAACGAATCGTAATCGGAGTTACCGGTATTGGCGTTGTTCACCGTGGTATCGATGGTGGTGTTGGTGTTGGTGGCCTGGCTGCTGGAATTGCTGCCGCTTACGCCCTCGCCCGAGAGCTTCTCGGCGGCAGCGGCCTTATCGGCCTCAAGTTTGGCGAGCTCGGCAGCATTTTCCTGCTCGGCTTTTGCCTGCGCCTCGCTGCGGAGTTGCTGGGCCTGCGCCAGCGCATCCTCGGCGTTTTTCTGCTCTGCCTCAAGCTGGGACTTGGCCTGCTGGAGCTCGGCCTTGTTCTGCTCGAGTTCGGTTTGCATGTTGTTGAGCTCTTCAATCTCGTCGACGCTCGAGCTCGTGATCTGGTTGGTGTATTTGCAGGTGGTGATGAACTCACCCAGGCTCTGCGCGTTGACCAGGAAGCTCACGATGGGATTGGTGCCCTTCTGGTACTTGTACAGATCGCGCATGGCGGAGCTTGCCTTGGCCTGCTGCTCGGGAAGCTTGGCCTCGATTTCCTCGATGCTCGCCTCATTTGAGTCGATCTGCTTTTGCAGGTCGTCGAGTTTGGTGCGGGCATCGTTGTAGGCGCTTGTGGCAGCTTCGATTTTTTGCTGCGCGGCGGAAAGCTGATCCTGCGTTGCCTGCGAGGCGGCATATGCCGCAACGGGGGAGAGCATCGGCGTGGCAGTCAGTGCGACAGCGAGTGCGGCGCTCGTGATGATACGAGCCGGCTTCGACGCGATGAGCGCTGCGACGCGATGATTCGAATGCTGCATCCAATCCCTCTGCAATCAATCGTAGGTTATGGTTCGAACGGTATTCTACTACTGCTTTCGACCTCAACTTGAACCTTAAAGGTTCCAAAGGGTCAAGTTAAACTTGAGGCTTTGGCTTTGACCTGCAGTTATAGTGAATTGTTGAGAAACCATAGAGTTCAACTTTAACGTTACGGAACTCGGTCTGATCGCAGATTCATGCCTTAAGGGCTACTCCAACATGGGGTTTTGCACCTATAGGGTTCCCTCGCGGCGAGCCTGCTCAATTTCTTCGAGCGCCTCGGCTGGGGTGAAAGAACATGCGCCGTTGCCGAGCTTGACTGTCTGGATATCGTCTCCGACATGCACCTCTCCGCCTCGAAGCACCACGCCGAAAATGCCCTCGTGGGGAAAGATGCAGTCGCCGGCGAGATGGTAGATAGCGCAGCGGGTGTGGCAGACCTTGCCGATCTGGCTGATCTCGACCAGAACGTCGTTGCCGATCTTGAGCTGTGTGCCCAGGGGGAGCGAAAGCAGGTTAATACCTTGTGTGGTGAAGTTCTCCCCAAAGTCGCCTTTGTGTACATCGAGTCCGCGATGCTGCGCCGTCTGGATTGATTCTGCGGCCAAAAACGAGACTTGGCGGTGCCAGTGCCCGGCGTGTGCATCGGAAGCGAGGCCAAACTGCTCAATGACGGTGTCGTGCCCATCGGAGACGGGTGACTTGCGTGTGCCTTTGTGCGCCGACGTGTTAATCGAAACGATGCGGGCGGGTCCTTCGTAGGCGTTGCTGGCGGTGCGTAGGGGAGTGTCCGTTTGAGAACGTTCCGCTAGCTCGCGTTTTGCAGCGTCAAGGATGGGGTTGTCGGTCAGATGTTCTTGGGGCACGCGTGCGCCTTTCGCTTTGAGGATGACAATATGTTGAATCCTACAACAACGGTAGGTTCATTGCCCGTTGTCGTACAGCGGTGAGGGCCGTCTTTGCTCGAGTCTGATCCTCCGATTGCCATAGATACGGTGGAACTTTGGGTGCTGGCGGTTTGGCACGCTAGAATGAATCGGTTGCACTAAGACCGCCCGTTGTGCGGGCAGTTCATGATAGGAAGTTTCCATGGCATTGCAATTTACAGAGCGTGAGTTCATTCCCGTGCTGCTCGGTGGCGACATCAACGCCTATTCGGTGGCGCGCGCCTTCTACGAAGAGTATCAGGTCAAGAGTCTGGTCTTTGGCAAGTATCAGACGGGCCCTGCGTATCGAAGCCAGATTATCGACTACACGCCCAATGTCGACATCGATACCATGCCCGTGATGCTCGAGACCGTCAACGGCATTGCCCAGGCGCATGCCGATAAGACGATCGTCCTGATGGGCTGCGGCGATAACTATGTTGCCCTGGTGGCCCAGGCAAAGGATGCCGATGAGCTGGCGGATAACATCGTTGCGCCCTATGCACCCTACAGCATGCTCGAGCAGTGCCAGAAGAAGGAGATCTTCTACGAGCTGTGCGAGAAGCATGGCGTGCCGTATCCGCACACCTTTACCTTTACTGCGCAGATGCTCAATGCGCAAGGCGAGGCGCCGGCCGAAGTGCTCGACCAGATCGACTTCCCGTTCCCGATGATCCTGAAGCCGTCCGACGGCATCATGTGGTGGCAGCATGAGTTCGAGGGCCAGAAGAAGGCTTATGAGATTGCCGATCGCGCCGAGCTGGAGCAGGTTATCCGTGACTCCTATGCCAGCGGCTACACCGACGACCTGATCTTGCAGGACCGCGTGCCCGGCAACGACGAGTACATGCGCGTGCTCACCAGCTATTCCGATCGCAACGGTAAGGTACGCATGATGTGCCTGGGCCACGTGCTGCTCGAGGAGCATCAGCCCCATGGCGTTGGCAACCATGCCTGTATCATCACCGAGCCCAATGACGAGCTTATGGGTGGCGTGCGCAAGCTGCTCGAGGACCTTCACTTTGTGGGCTATTCCAACTTTGACGTGAAGTATGACGAGCGCGATGGCTCGTTTAAGTTCTTCGACTTCAATACCCGTCAGGGCCGCAGCAACTACTATGTCACCAACAGCGGCTTTAACGTTGCCAAGTATGTGGTGGACGAGTATGTGTTCAACCGTCCATTTGAGCCGGAGTTTGTGACGGCTCAGGACGAGGCCCTGTGGATGGTCGTCCCCATGGGCGTCGTCGACAAGTACGTCAAGGATCCCGAGCTGCGCGCTAAGGTGCATCGCCTGGACAAGGAAGGCAAGGGCGCCGACCCTTCGTTTATGAAGGGCGACTTTGTCTTTAACCGCTGGCTGCGCATGTGGCACACCAAGCTGCGCCACTTTAAGCTGTTCAAGACGTATTACAAGTAGATGAGCGCGGCGCCCGTCCGGTTTGCATCGGGCGGGCGCGGGTATGATACGCGCAATTGCGCAAGCGTCACCAAGGAGGCGGCGATGGAAAAGCTGGGAGTTATCGGCGGCATGGGCGCCGAGGCCACGTCGTATTACTACGACCAGGTGGTGCGTCATACGGCTGCTGCCTGCGATCAGGAACATATCGACATGGTGGTGCTCTCCAAGTCGACCATGCCCGACCGCACGCTGGCCATTAAGACCGGCGAGCATGCCAAGCTGCTGGCGACCATGAAAGAGTGTGCCCAGGCGCTCGAGGCGCTGGGCTGCGCACATATCGCGATTCCCTGCAACACGTCCCATTACTTTTACGACCAGATCCAGTCGTTTACCAAGGTGCCGATTATCCATATGCCGCGCGAGTCGGTGCGCTATGCGCTTGCCGGCGCCGTGATGGGGGAGTGCGAGTTCGATCCCAACTTGAGTATGCCGGCCGAGCCGGTGCACAAGATCGGCATTATGGGCACCGACGGAACCGTGGGCGCGGGCGTCTACGGCCGCGAATGTAAGGCTGCGGGTGTTGAGGTCGTCTATCCCAGCGAGAAACGTCAGAACGATGTGATGTCGCTTATCTACGATGATGTGAAGGCCGGACGTGAGCCCGATATGGATAAGTTCGACCGCGTGATGTGGGAGTTCGCCCGTAGCGGCTGTGACCGCGTCATTCTGGCCTGCACCGAGCTCTCGGTGCTGCAAAAGTACCGAGAGATGCCCGAGATCACCCTCGACGCCATGGATGTCCTGGTGCGCGAATCTATCATCCGCAGCGGCGCCCCCTACCGCCTCTAGTTTCCGGCCTGCCAAAAAGGGACAGGTTAATTTTGGTAGGTTTTATCTGGTGAAACAGTAAAGGCCTCGGCTCGTTTGGTGCGAGCCGAGGCCTTTTGCGTTGGGCGGTTGCTGTCGGTGGTGAACTAGAACAGGAAGCCGATGGCGATGAGGGCGATGCTGACGATGAGCACGGCGATGTCCAGACCCTTGATGGGGTAGCGCTTGTACGAGCTGGCGCGCGTACGCAGATAGAAGCCGCGCTGTTCTGCCGCCAAGGCTGTGGCATCGGTCTTGCCCACGCTCGAGATGAGCAGTGGCACGCACAGTGGCAGCATGAGCTTAAGCTTCTTGATGGGGTTCTTGGTGTCGTACTCGACGCCGCGTGCGGTCTGCGCCTCCATGATGGCGTTCATCTCCTGACCAAACACCGGCACAAAGCGCAGCGCCGTGGTAAAGGTGAAGGCATAGCGATACGGCACGTGCAGCACCTCGACGCAGGCGTTGGCAAGGTCGTTGAGCTTGGTCACCATGAGCATGAGGATGAGTGGTAACGCCACACCCAGCAGGCGCAGGCAGGCCTTCGATCCTGTGACGAGGCCCGTGTCGGTGATAAAACCCCACACCACGTTGCCATCGTGCATAAAGGCCAGCTGGAGCACCAGCATGATAAGCGCGAGCGGAATCAGCAACTTAAGCAGCGAGAACAGACGGTCGACGACGCCGGCATAGGCGCCCAGCGCAAGGGTGAGTGCCAAAAAGCCCAGCAGCGCCACGTAGGTGTCGGACAAGAAGATGCCGACGATGATGGCGGCGGCGAGGCCCAGTTTGACGACGGGATTCAGGCGATGCAGCAGCGTATCGCCCGGCATGTAGTCGATGACGTTAACCACGGTGGACCATCTCCTTGGTAATTCGAACGACATCGGTGACCTCGCTCACCTGCGCAAAAGCGGGCGAGACGGAAGATGCCAGACGGCGCGAGAGTTCAATAACCTGGGGAGGCTCCACGTAGGCACGCCGCATGAGATCGATGTTCGAGAATAGCTCGTGCGTGCGGCCGCGGTCGAGGATGCGACCGTCGGCCATTACCACAATGCGCTCGGCAAAATCCGAGACGACTTCCATATCGTGGCAGACCATGATAACGGCGCAACCGCGCTCGGCCATGGTGCGCACCGTTTCCATGACGGTCATGCACTCGCGGTAATCAAGGCCGCTCGTGGGCTCGTCGAGCACTACAATCTTGGGCTCAACCACTACGACGGAGGCGAGCGCCACCATTTGTCGCTGGCCGCGCGAAAGCGAGAAAGGCGCCTCGTCGGCGGGCAGGCCAAAGCGGTCGATGACGAGCTGGGCACGACGCAGGGCCTCGGCGCGGTCGATGCCGGCAAGCTCCAGGCCAAAAGCGACCTCGTCGAGCACGGTATCCTTGCAGATCTGGCGGTCGGGGTTTTGGAAGAGCGTTGCGACCTCGCGGGCGATGCGACTCGTGGGGACCGCGGCGGTGTCCAGGCCCGTAACGCGCACGCTGCCCGAGGCGGGCTTAAGCAGGCCCGTGAGCAGTTTGGTAAGCGTGGTCTTGCCGGCGCCGTTTTGGCCGACGATGCCCACGAGCTCGCCGGGGTAGAGGGTCAGGTTAAGGTCGTGTACAGCGGCGCCGCCATTGGGATAGGCAAACTCAACGTGATCGAAGGTGAGCACGGGTTCGGCGTCCTTGGCATGAGGGCGCAACGACGGGGCATGCGGGGAGCCCGCGGGCGCTTGGGCGTCGCTGGCGGCGTGTGCGGGGTCGACGATGCCCGAAATCAGGCGCTCGGCCTCATCGACATCTAAGCAAGGGGTGCCGCTTGCCAGACCATCGGCCTCAAGGCTGTTAAAGATGCGTGTGACGCGGGGGCAGTCGACGCCGATGGTGCGGAGCTCATCGGTATGCGCAAAGACCTCGTGCGGCTCGCCCTGCAGCGCGATTTCGCCATGGTTGAGCACGAGCACGCGGTTGCAGTACTCCGAGAGCAGGGCGACCTTTTGCTCAACGACCACGATAGTGATACCAAGTGTGCGGTTTGCCTCGCGCAGGGTCTCGAAGACCAGCGTGGAACTGGCGGGGTCGAGTGCTGCGGTGGGCTCGTCGAGCACCAGTACGCGGGGGCGCATGGCGAGGATGGCGGCGATGGCAACCTTTTGTTTTTGGCCACCCGAAAGCGTGGCGATCTCGCGGTCGCGCAGGTCGCTGATGCCGACCGTCTCGAGTGTCTCGCTTACGCGTTGTTCAATCTGATCGTGGGGGATGCCAAAGTTCTCCAGGCCAAAAAGCATCTCATCCTCGACAACCGAGGCGACCATCTGCGTGTCTATATCCTGCAACACGCTGCCGACGATCTGTGACACATCGGTGAGCGAGACTTCACAGGTGTCGTGGCCGTCAACCATGACGGAGCCAAAGAACGTGCCGGTGTAGTGGTGGGGCACAGCGCCCGACAGGCAGGCGGCAAGCGTGGACTTGCCGGCGCCCGAGGGCCCGATGATGCCGATAAAGTCTCCCTTGTTCACGTCGAGCGAGATGTGCTTAAGCGCCTGCTCGGTCTGCGTACCATAGGAGAACGAGACATCGTCGACGTTGATGATCGTTTTCATGGATACCTTTCATGGTCATTGGGGACGTTCTTAAATGACGAGTCGTTTAAGAACGTCCCCAAATGCTAGCTGTTTGGGACAGTCTTTGGTGATGGGGCCGCTAACGCGCGGCCCGTCCATCATATCAGGCTATTTGTTGAGCACCTTGCGCAGGGGGAAGAAGAGAGCCTGGACCACGACGGCGTTGAAGACGGCGGTGCCGAGCACGATGGGCACCTTGGCGAGCGCGGTGGGCAGCGCGGCACCCATTATGACGGTGCCCAGGACGGCGAAGAGGGCACCCGAGACCAGGGTGGTGAGCAGGCCGGCGATGAAGGGGTTGACCTTGTTGCCGCCGATGTTGGACTTGACGAGCGCCGCCATCGTCAGCGCGCCAGCAAGCTCGGTCACAAAGTTGAGGCCGGGGATTGACGTGGTGATCTGGATGACGGCGGCTGACAGGATGCCAAAGATGGCTGCCTGGGCAAAGCTCGCCTGCGTGAGTGCGATGGCCAGGGCATAGGCGGCAATGATGAACTGCGGCTTGATGCCCGTCGCGGCAAGCGCGTTGCCCACGGTCATGTTGAGGATAAAGCCGGCGGCAAGGAGGACGGCGAGCAGGACGAGCGAGGTGATATCGAGGATGCCTTTGTCGGAAGCGGCGTTGGCAGAAATGGTACGAGCCTGAGTGTTGGTGGCCATGATGTTCTCCTTAAGGTGGGATTTGAGATAAGAGTGTCCTAGACCCCCACGAAAGGGGTTAAATCGAAAAGGGGGTTAATTTTGAATAATGGAGCACGGAGACGGCTTTACGAGGGGCCCAGGTTGGCACGAAAGAGGAGCGAAGCGTACTTGGGTACGCGAGCGACGAATGAACGCCAAGATGGGGTGGCTCGTAAAGCCGAGCGGGTTAGTTGAGCCTAAGGGCCTTCTGGATGGGCAAGTAGAGGGCACCGACCAGAATGGCGTTAAAGACGGCGGTCATGGCGACCACAGGCAGCATAGCGGCAGCGAGCTCGCCCACCACGCCGAGCATAGCCATCTTGATAACCATGAAGATGACGCCCGAGACAAAGGTGGTCACGAAGGTGGCGACAATGGCGACGACAGGTTTCACTTGACCGTTCTTGCCGGCAGCGTTGACGATGGCGGCCATGAGCATGGCGGCGATGCCCTCGGCGGCAAAATCGATGAACGGCGAGGTGGTGGTGATCTGGATCACGGCGGCGGATATAAGGCCGATCACGAGCGCCTGACCGATGTTGGGGCGAACGACCAGGATGGTGAGGCAGAAGGCCGAGATGATGAACTCGGGGCTAATCATGCCGCCCGAGATGCCCGAGATGGCCTTACCGACGGTGAAGTTGAGGATGAAGCCGGCGGCAAGCAGAATAGCGAGCAGGACGAGAGCACGGACGTCGAGTTTGCC
>PPYE01106982.1_pt1 | contig 21025 bp, 22 predicted proteins | sample 1559881 | NCBI WGS metagenome assembly PPYE01 (sample SAMN08240022, study PRJNA423297) | Human gut metagenome, whole genome shotgun sequencing project.
CTAAGAGACCTAGAGGAAGGCCGAAAAAGACAGAAACCGACTAGCATATAGTACAAATAATTGAGAAACCTTTAATTAAGGCATAACGCGGGCTTCCCAGCCGCTGGTGCACTCCGTCACGTAAGGATAAAAATTCTTACTGGCCTGGCACCAGTACATCGTCTTACCCGGAATCGTTGCTGCGGTGACGACAGGAGCCGTCACAATCGGAGCCGCGACTACAGGCGCGGTGACAACCGGCGCCGTCACCACTGGCGCAGTAACAACCGGAGCTGATACTACGGGAGCTGTCACGACCGGAGCGGTATACGTCGGAAGCGTATAAGTCGGTGCGGCGTACGTCGGCGCTACGTAGGAAGGCGCCACATATGTCGGAGCTGTATAGGTCGGGGTCGTAGCGTTTGTAATCGCATTGGCCAATCCCATGCCCAGGCCGAGCACCAGTGTTCCGCCAAGGACGTCTCTTCCGAAATCGTGCCATCGATTATGGTGATGATGACGCGGCGGCGGAGGCGGTCCGCCCCAGCCGGGTCCTCGGAAACCGGGCCCCGGTCCGAATCCGGGTCCTCCGAGCGGAGGTCCGGGAGGACGGGCGTCAACAGCTGTACAAACAGCCAGACCTAAAGCTGCTAAGCAGGCTGCAGTTCTTATTAATTTCATTCTCATCGCCAGAACCTCTCAATTGTGTTCTTACGTTTATTTTGACTGCTTAGAAATCCTTTTGGAAGACTTTTAACCGCCCAAAAATACTAATTTGCAAGCGATTGTTTTTCTTCCAGCTCTTCCCACAGGGCGTACTTCTCTTCAAGCTCCTTGGCTATTTTCTGCATCTCATCGCCGTCAGCCCGAATTTGCTCTGGCGCTTTGCTGCCGTAGGATGGCTGCTGCATGAGCTCGACAAGTTCGTTTTGACGGTTTTCGAGTGCCTCTATCTGCCCGGGGAGTTCCTGAAGAAGCTTGTTTTCTTTATAGCTGAGCCCCGGCTTTGCGTTCCGACGTCGCGTTTTCTGAGCTTTTTCCGCTTGAGCGGCTGCCTCGGCAGCCGCCGCTGCTTCCGCGGCCTTCTGCTCCTCCTTTTCCTTCTTATCCCGCCATTTGAGCCACTCTTCGTAGCCGCCGACGTACGATGTCCAAAACCCGTCTTTGTCTGGGGCGATCGTTAACGTCGCGACGTTGTCCATAAACGAGCGGTCGTGTGTTACTAACAAAACCGTCCCCGGGTATTCCGCCAGCGTCGCCTCAAGCATCTCGATGGATTCAATATCCAAGTCGTTAGTAGGCTCATCCATGACCAATAAATTGGCCGGTTTTGCGAAAAGTTTGGCAAGAAGCAAACGATTTCTTTCTCCGCCCGACAGGCTGGAGACTTTCACGTTGACACGGTGCGGCGGAAAGAGGAACTCGCCTAAGTAACCTATCACGTGCTTTCGCACACCTCCGACTTCAACCCAGTCAGACCCGGGAGAAACCGTTTCCTGCAGTGTCTTGGTCGGGTCAAGCTCGCTGCGAAGCTGATCAAAGTAGGCGATCTGCAGATTGGTTCCGAGTTTCACTGTTCCTGAGTCCGGCTGCATCTGCCCCAAGATAATTTTGATTAGCGTGCTTTTGCCGACGCCGTTAGGGCCGAGCAAGCCCAGCTTGTCACCGCGCATCACGCGCAGTGTTAAATCTTTAATCAAGCATCGATCACCAAAAGTCTTGCTAACACCCTCAAGTTCGGCAACCACCTTGCCGCTTCTTTCTCCGGCATCCAGGTTAAGATCAATTTTGCCGATTCGATCACGTCTCTGCTCGCGCTCAATGCGCATTTGCTCCAGACGTCTGACCCGGCCCTCGTTTCGTGTGCGCCTCGCTTCAATACCGCGCCGAATCCAAGCTTCTTCCTGATTCCAAACCTTATCAAAGTCAGCTCTTGCCTTATCCTCTGCGGCAAGCTCTTCTTCTTTTCTTCGCTGATAGGCTTCAAACGAACCGGGATAACTTCGGACCACACCTCGATCCAGCTCCCAAATCGTGTCAACAATACGATTAAGAAATGCCCGGTCATGAGTAATCGTCACGAAGGATCTGGACTTTTTGAATTCATTCAGGATGATATTTTCGAGCTGACGAATCGCGTCAATGTCCAAATGGTTCGTCGGTTCATCCAGCAGAAGGAGGTCTGCATCCAATGCAAAGGCAAGCGCCAACGCAGCTTTTTTCTTTTCGCCGCCGGAGGCCTTCTTTAAATCAAGGTTTTCATCCAGTCCGAATTTATGAAGGAACTCAGATAATCGGCTTTGGATCTGCCAGCGCATTTTTTCGTCCGGCAGCTCATCCAGCTTACCTCGAAGCACCAAAGAATCCATGACGGTCGGGGCTTCCGGAAAGTAAGGCTCCTGCTCCACGTAGACTGCATGCAGACCGTTCTGTGTATGCAGTTCTCCGCCGTCAAGTTTTTCGATACCTGCAAGAACTTTAAGTAAAGAGCTCTTGCCGGTGCCGTTTCGGCCGATCAAACCGATTCTCTGACCTGCTTCGACCGTAAGGTCGGCATTATCGAGAAGCGGCTTATCTCCCCAGGCCAAATGGCCTTCCATCATCGTCACAAAACTCATAACCCGGCCTCTTCCGCGCTTTCCGTAAACTGCACTAAATCTTCTTCAGAAGTCTTTCCCGTCTTGTTCGGACTTACAACGGTCTTAACGAGTTCCCGTTTTACCTTGCTTCCGCTGTCTTTATCAAAGCTCAGGCGTCCGGTCAGCCCGTCCGGCACTTCAATACGGCGCGCCCAGTCAATCCACTTTGTTCCTAAGTTCCAGGCATCCACACCGACAGAAAACATCTGCAGCTCTTCCGGAGATAAATTCTCTCTTTCTCCCTTGTACTGAGCCACCAGAGTGCTCGCGTTCTCCTCTGCCGGGATCTCCAACGTGATCATGCCGTTCAAATCATTGGATTGGGTTTTGGCCAGCATGGTGTCTTTCTGATGCATCGGATTGGTGTAACTTGTCCCAAAAACCGGAAGCTCAGGCGGCAGATAGGGACGAAGAAGACTTGCATTTTGAGCATTCATGGCAAAGAAGACACCCCGGAACGCCTTGCCTCTCATTTCCTGTCGAAGATAGGCAATCTGATCAGAAGAAATATGGCGTCTTTCCGCTCCTGCTCCGACTTTAACTAAAGCGGCTTCCATGGCCCGTGCCAAGCGTTCATCATACGGATCCTGAGTCGAGAGGATCACGAAATTATTCGCTGTCAAATCGGCCTTTTGGGCGGTGTTTTCCACGGCAATTTTTGCGAGCTGATCAACTTCGCTCTCAGCCGAAATATCGATGCTTAAAAATAATTCCGGTGCCGTTTCTCCGGAGGGACGATTAATCGCTACGACCGGCAGAGGCAAGTAAGGCATCTCGGATATTGTCTGCACCGCGTCCCGAGAAACAGGTCCGATGGCCAGTACCGCTCCGTCGTCGGCAGCTTTCTTTAAAACTGCGCCGGCTTCCTGCGGATTACTCAATTCATACTGAACCAATTCACAAGCACCCGAGGCCGTTGCCTCGTGACTAGCCGCGAGAATTCCCTGCTGAATAGGAGCAGCCGCTTCGGACAGAACGGATCCTTTAGGGGATACAATCAGAGCGATTTTAGTTTTGTTCTGCGATTGAATCTGCGCATCCGTTGTCGGTCCGATCTCGGATTGCTGAGCAGCTGCGGTTGTGACGGCAGCTGCCGTAATAAGGCTCAGAGATACGCGACACAAAATTCTGTTTACCAACGAGGTCAAGATGGACTCCCGAAAATTCCTCTACGACAATAACGAACTCTTCCAAAGCATCTCGCTTCCTTCCCAGGACCTGCCTGCCCCTGCACTTTATGTCGTCGCTCTTCCGATCGGAAATCTCGGCGATATTACCCTCAGGGCGCTTTGGATCCTTAGCAAGGCAGACTGTATTGCCGCTGAAGACACTCGGGAAACAAGAAAACTTTTGGAGAAGTTTAATATAGAGTCGCACTTGTTCCCTGTCCATCAGCATAACGAGCACGAGGGGGCAGAAAAGGTTCTGAGTTATCTGGCCGAAGGTAAGCGAGTGGCACTGGTCACGGACGCCGGGACGCCCGCCGTTTCCGATCCCGGCACGAAAGTCGTCGCCGAAATCAGAGAACGAGGTTATCGCGTCATTCCGATTCCCGGCGCCAGCGCTTCGGTAACGGCTATCTCTGCCGCTGGTATGGCCCCTGAGGGTTTCACATTCCACGGCTTTTTAACCGGCGGGAAAAAAGAGCGGGCAGCCGAACTTCAGAAATTAATTAATAGCGGGCGTATTTTTATCTTGTATGAAGCGCCCCATCGTTTAGAAAAATTAATCGATGAGCTAAGCGAATCTGTTCCTGCTGACCGAAAAATCACGATTGCTCGAGAGCTCACGAAAAAATTTGAACAAATTGACAGTCTTTATTCTCCTGATTTACACGAATGGCTATCCCGCAATCCTCCTAAGGGAGAATATGTGATTGTTGTCGACGCGGCTTCAGCCTCAGCGGAAGAGACGTTAAAGGAAGAAGATAAGCAATGGATCGACGAGCTAATCCCGCTCCTTCCGGCTGGACAGTTGTCAACAATCGCAAGTAGAACTTCCCGTTTTCCCAAAAAAATCATTTACAACTACATAGTCAGCAAGAAGAATTCACTGTCGACAGTGGATTGATTGTTTGCCTAACCGGGAGTAATAAAGTGTCAAACAGCAAAAAACAGAAAGATCAAAGCGAATTGGTCAGTGAGAAGGTTGAGGTCAGCACCGTCTCCGAAGCCGACGCTGCAGCTTCAAAAGAAGAAGATCCGTTCCATACAGCCGTGGAGTCTATTACTTCTTCTCCGATCACATCGGAAAAAGAAGCCGAAGAATACGTCTCCAACCAAACCTTCGCCGCCGCTAACGAACACGAAATGCAGGCTCTGATCTCCATCCTGGAGGGCGAAGCCCCTGCCGACCGTAAAGCCATTCTTAAGGCTCTGGTTCAGCGTGAAAAATTAAAGGAAGGCGCCGGTAAGAAGGCCGAAGTCAACGAAAATGAATTAAACGAAGATTGGAAGCACGGCGGTTATCCTTATAAAAACCGTATGAGCCGCAAGATCTATGAAAAAGAAAAATATCTTCTTCAGGTCGAGCTTCTCAAACTTCAAAACTGGGTTAAAGAAACCGGACAGAAAGTTGTCATTCTGTTCGAAGGCCGAGATGCCGCCGGTAAGGGCGGCACCATCCGTCGTTTCATGGAACATCTCAATCCCCGAGGCGCCCGCGTAGTTGCATTGGAAAAGCCCACTCAGCGTGAACTCGGTGAATGGTACTTCCAGCGTTATGTAAAACACTTGCCGACCGCCGGCGAGATCGTTTTGTTCGACCGCTCCTGGTACAACCGTGCCGGCGTCGAGCGCGTGATGGGGTTCTGCACCGATGACCAGTATTTGGAATTCATGCGCGAATGCCCTGAATTCGAACGCTTCCTTACACGCAGCAGAATCTATCTGATCAAGTTCTGGTTCTCCGTCAGTCGAAAAGAACAAAGAAGACGCTTCAAGGAACGTCAGGTCCACCCGCTCAAACGCTGGAAGCTTTCTCCGATCGATATGGCTTCTCTCGATAAATGGGACGACTACACCAAGGCTAAAGAAGCCATGTTCCTTAATACGGATACTGTGGCCGCTCCCTGGACCGTCGTTAAGAGCGACGATAAAAAACGCGCTCGCCTGAATGCCATGCGTTATGTCCTTCAGTCTTTGCCCTACACCGGCAAAGATATGAATGCCATCGGCGCCATTGATCCTCTGATCTTAGGCCGTGCCAATACGATCTATGAAAAGGGCGAACACAGCGACATTCTTCTTCAGCTGAGTACTCATCTCGCAGAAAAGAATTCTGATACGAAGAAGAAATCGAAATAAATCCGGCGCCGCTTAAAGCGGCGCAGTGACGCCAAAGGCCGCAGTCGCGGCCTTTTGGTTTTTCTGAAGACGGAACTTCTAGAGCTGAAGTTTGTATGTTCCCATGGTCTCGGCCATTTGAACGACACGCCCGTCAATGGCGTTAAACACATCCTTAAGCTCAGGCGGTTCATTAAAGCTGAGAGCTGTATCAACCGCAAACACTTTGAAGAAGTAGCGGTGCGTTCCGATCGGAGGCTTCGGGCCGATGTAGCCCACAGTGCCCCTGCCGTTTACGCCTTCGCTGGAGCCGGGAAAAAGGCTCTCGAGATCTGCCCCTTCCGGAATGGAGAGGTTCTGAGGCGGAAGGTTATACGCTACCCAGTGAACAAAAGTCAGCTTAGGGGCCTCAGGATCCGGCGCATCCGGATCCACACACACGAGAACTAAAGACTGTGTGCCTTTGGGAATATTGATAATCTCAAGCGGAGGAGACATATCGCTCCCCTGTTGAGTGAATTCTTTCGGGATCGGTGCCCCCGTCGCAAATGTCGGAGACAGAATTTCAAGTTTCTCCATCCCTCAGTTCCTTCTTACGGTCTCACAGACTGTTCGCGGGTCTTGGAGGACTTGATGGCACGAACAATGCTGTCCAGCTGTTCGGAAATCTCTTCGACGATATTGTTTGCGGTAACAATACCGCACAACTTGCCGTCCTTGTCGACAACCGGCAGTCTGCGAATGCCCTGCTCGCGCATTCTTGCTAAAGCATCGACAACGGTTTCATCGGCGTTTGCGGTGCAAACGGGAGCAGACATGACATCTTCAACTTTCAATCCTTTCGGATCTTTCTCTAATGCCACGACTTCAATGCAAATATCACGGTCAGTGATCATTCCGACCGGCTGTCTGTCGTCATTGATGACAACCAGACTTCCTACATGAAGAGCTCGCATGGCTTTAGAACAATCCAAAACAGAAGTTCCCAGCGGAATTGTGGCAACTGTATGTACTGACAAATCGATAATTTTGATAGAACGAGCTCGCATCTATACCTCTTGCTAAAACCTACTGCCCTTATGCTATGTATTTGATCTTTATAAGGGTTCGGGCACTCACCCTCAACACGGTATCATACCAAACCAAAACGGCCTAAAAGGCCTGCAGGACCGCTCGGAAACACGGATCTTCGCGCTAAACCTCCTCCGGTGTTTCCGGAGTAATGCGTTCTTTTTCCAGATCCTTAAAGTCAAAAAGTATTTGATCCAGTAAATGTGACGGAGCGACTCGGGTCAGACTGCGGAAGATGTTCTCAACTCTTCCCGGCGTCTTCCTGTCCATCCTCTGGATGATCTCTTTCATTTCACGGCGGCATACGTCATCAGCGCCGCATAATTTTGGGATGACATCGTAGCCTTTGATGCGGCACCAGCGCGCCAAGTCTTTCTCACGCAAGTACACAAGCGGACGAATCACAATGTGCTCTTTGGCATCGCTTAACAGCTTCGGGGGCATGGACTTAAGACGGCCGCCGTAGAACATGTTCAGCATCAGCGTGCTGACGACATCGTCCAAGTGGTGTCCCAGCGCGATTTTCGTGCACTTCTGCTCTCTTGCAACCCGATAAATAATGCCTCTTCTCAGGCGCGAGCAAAGCGAACAAAGATTTCGATTGTCCGAGTACTTCGACTTCACAATGGAGAACGTATCCTGGTCCTCAATGTGATACGGGACTCCGATCTTCTCCAGGTGCGCAATGAGTCGATCCAAAGGGAAATCAGGAAGATGCTGATTCAGACAAAATGCCAGCAGCTCGAAGTGAATCGGAGCTCGCCCCTGCAGACGCACGAGTGCATCCAGCAATGCATAACTATCCTTTCCGCCGGAGACACACACCATTACTTTGTCTCCGTCTTCGATCAGATTGAAATCCGTAATCGCCTGGGCGCAGAGTCTAACCAAGCGCTTCTCGAGTTTTCTGTTTTCAAACGACAAACGCTCTTTCTTCTCTTCGGATGGAGCCCCGGAAGCGCTCACCTCCGGAGTCGAAATGTTTTGTTCCGTTTGATCTTTAAGCTCTTCGATTTTGACGGGTTTCATTATTCAGTCTTAATCCTTGTCTTTACTAAAAAATGCTTCAACTCCGATAGATTCGGCCTTTGAATATGCATCGGGTTTCTCGCTGCCGATCTGAACTGCAGCCACTTCGGGGCATGCCAGCAGGCGTTCGGCTGTTCTCTCCAACAGGGTTTCCTGCAGATCAATGTGGCCTCCCTGAACAACTGCTTCGATGGCTTCAATGATTCTGTCGTAGTTAAAAACTTCCGAGAGCTCATTGACCGGCGCCGCCCCCTTCTCCACGTACACGGAGACGTTCAATCTTAATCTTTGAGGAAGAAGTCTCTCGTGCTGATACGCACCGATCCGAGCCTTCGTTTCGTAGCGATTCAGTTTGATCTTCCAATATTTTCCAGAAATAAGCATCGGATCCAAATCCACTTTGAACTTCCTCTATTCCTTATTAATGTGTCAAAATCTTTCCATGCGCTGGATATTGACTATTTTCATCGGACTCTGCGTCCTTACTTCTGCTATTCCATGGCTTCAGAAGCTTGGAATCGGGCGACTGCCCGGAGATCTTAACTTCAAGATTTTCGGCCATCCGATCCAAATCCCATTAGCAAGCACCATTCTCATCGCCGTGGTATTAATGCTGATCGGCAAGTTTATCTAATACCTCGTTAATGGCTCGAACCGAGGCTTCTTCTATTAACGCAGGAATCCGAGATTTATCCGCTGCGCTCGCCGAAATCGACTTAAAGTCAACTGATCGAACCGCCTCGGCAGACGCCAGCCATTTTCCCTCTGAATCAATACGATGAGCTGTTTTAAGCAGGAGCAAAAGCTGAGCAAACCGCTCCGGCCGACGCAGCGCGTCCTTACGGCGAAGAACGGAAAGCACTTCTTTGCCGTCAGCAGCTTTTTCAAAACCGTCTCGCAGGCTTTCTGAGAAAAGAATTGCAAACTCCGTCAGCTTTTTAGGCATTCGGAGCGCCTCCAGCAAAGCCGGAAGTTTGTCCGGATCTACGGACGCAACCGAAGCTGCAAATTTTTCTTCTTCGGAAGAACCCGTCGCTAAGCTGTCAAGCAGACTGCGGGAAAAGTCCGTTTGCTTCCATTCCGGATAGACCCGACCCATAAAGCCGTTCGCTTCAAGTTCGTCAAAGAAGACCGAGGGCTTCGTCTCCTTCAGCGCCTTACGAATCTCAGCAGTGACACGCTCGGGCACCAGAGCATCCACTTCGCCGCTTTCTACCATGCGCCTCAACATCGTCTCGGTTTCTTCAGCGATTCGGAACCACGGCAGCTTTGCTCGAAAACGGCTCACTCTCAAAATCCGCAGAGGATCTTCTTCAAATGCAGCGCTGACATGTCGCAGAAGGCCTTTTTTTAAATCCTCAAAACCGCCATAAGGATCAATGAGGTGTCCCTCTTCATCCATCGCCATTGCGTTGACGGTCAGGTCCCTTCGCAGAAGGTCCTGCTCCAGCGTAACGGACGAATCAGTAAAAAAAGTAAAGCCTTTATACCCGTGCCCGCTTTTTCTCTCTGTCCTCGCAAGGGCATATTCCTCGTGCGTCTTCGGATGCAGAAACACAGGAAAATCATTACCGACGGGAACAAACTTTAATTTGAGCATCTCTTCCGGCGTCGCCCCGGTGACGACCCAGTCTTTGTCGTTGCTCTGCATGGGGTGTCCAAGCTCCGTCAGCAGCTTGTCTCTTACCCAACCGCCTACAATGTATTTCTTGAGAGACATAACTTAGTTCCTAGGTACTGCAGGATCGATCATAGTATGGATAAGAAAAGTGAACGCGCCCGAGTTTTAAAAGAGAGAAATGCCCTAAGTCCGACAAAACGCGCGGAGTTAAACAGTGCTTTATGCCGCTTCCTCGGCTCTTTCTTGGATACCGTCGAGGTACAGACAATCGGCGCATTTCTTCCTATCGGCTCCGAACCTGACATCTCCCAGGTCTTAAAAAGATGGCTCAGTGCAGACTCAAATCGTGAGGTTTTTCTTCCGGTGACCGAGGGAAAAATCATGCGTTTTGCATTTTGGGATACTGCTCGGCCTCTAAAGATCGGACGCTTCAATGTACCGGAACCGACATCGGATATTTATTTCGAGCCCCCGCTCCTGCTTGTCCCCTGCGTTGCCATAAATAAAGGCGGATACCGGCTCGGCTACGGAGCCGGTTACTACGACCGCTACCTTTCTGCGTGTGCGGAGAAGCCCTTTACCGTCGGCATCTGCTTCTCCGAATTTTGTGGTTTAGATTTTGAAGCGCAGTCCTTTGACGCCAAGCTTAATGCTGTCATCTCGGATAAAGGTTTCTCCCGCTTCTAACCATTACTCCTGAGTCAGTTCGTCAAGTGCGGACTGAACTTCAGCCTCGGTCGCTTCTGCATCGAGCTGGCAGAAAATATCCTTCAGCGCTCCGAGACCGGAGGCTTTAAAGCTCTGGAGATGAGCGCCGACCTCTTTGCCGGAAGGAAGGCCGCCGGCAGTCAGCAAGGTCTTTCCCTGGCCGTTGACGAGCTTGAAGTAAAACAGTCCGTCCTTTTCCCGATACTGCTTCAGAGAGGCTTTGCTCTTCTTAGCCTTTACGGCTGCCTTCTTTGCCTGCAGAGGTTTGAAGGTCCTTAAGCCCACAGCATTACGGCACTGATCCACGAGCGCCCGGGCCATCGGGCGAATTCTTTCAACGCCTTCGCGAAGGATCGCCTCTACCTTTTCCGGCTCTTTCATGTAAGCTTCGTAGCGTTCACGCATCGGACCGATTTCGGAATTAATTTTTTCGAAAACGATTTCTTTGGCTTCGCCCCAGCCGAGACCTTCCTGCAGCTTTTTGCGGAATTCGTTTCTTTCCTCATGCGTTGCGAACGCATCGTAAAGAGCGGTAAGAGAAGTCGATTCCGGATCCTTAGGTTCTCCGGGAAGCTTTGAGTCCGTAACGATCTTCATGATCGCTTCACGTAGAGCCTTTTCTCCGCCTTCGAACAGAGGAATGACGTTGTCATAGCTCTTACTCATCTTGCGGCCGTCCAATCCCGGGAGGATCGCCGTGTCTTCATCGATCAGTGCTTCGGGCAGCGGAAAGATCTCCTCTCCGTTTCCGTACATCTGATTGAATCGGGTAGCGATGTCTCGGCACATTTCAATGTGCTGGATCTGATCGCGGCCGACAGGAATGAAATTAGCCTTGAAAATCAAAATATCCGCAGCCATCAGGATCGGGTAGCAAAACAGTCCCATGGTCACGTTGTTGTCCGGATCTTCGCCTGCGGCTTCGTTGGCTTCGACCTTCGCTTTATAGGCATGAGCTCGGTTCATCAGGCCTTTAGACGTCACACAGTTCAAAATCCAGTTGAGCTCCAGCGTCTCAGGAAGGTCACTCTGACGATAAAAATGCACGCGTTTGGGATCCAGTCCGCAGGCGAGCCAGGTTGCGGCAATCTGAATACGGCTCTTCTCAACGCGATCCGGATCGCTTGTCTTGATCAAAGCATGATAGTCAGACAAGAAGTAAAAACTTTCCGTTCCTTCAGCCCGGCTTTTCTGGATCGCCGGACGAATAGCGCCGACGTAGTTTCCCAGATGAAGTGTGCCGCTTGGCGTCACACCGGTTAAAACGCGTACTGTCATCTTGTTTCCTTTTCTGCAAGAAGTCGAATTGTTTATCTTATAAAAAAATGTCCCCGCGAGCGTGACTCCGGGGACTGATTTGAAGGAGAAATTAGGCTAAACCGGCCACTTTGCGAAGCGCTTGGGCTTTATCGGTGCGCTCCCAGGTGAACTCCGGTTCCTCTCTTCCAAAGTGACCGTAAGCAGCAGTCTTGGAGTAGATCGGACGCTGCAGATCCAGCATCTTAATAATGCCGGCCGGTCTCAGATCGAAATGTTCTCTGACCAGTTCGGCAATCTTTTCGTCCGGAATGACGCCGGTACCTTCTGTGTAAACCGTAATGTTCACAGGATTGGCAACACCGATAGCGTACGCAACCTGAATCTGGCACTGCTTTGCCAAGCCGGCGGCAACGATGTTCTTAGCAACATAACGGCAGGCATAAGCGGCAGAGCGGTCTACCTTTGTGGGATCCTTGCCGGAGAAAGCACCGCCGCCGTGGGGGCAGGCACCGCCGTATGTATCCACAATGATCTTACGACCGGTCAGACCGCAGTCGCCCTGAGGTCCGCCGACGACGAAACGTCCGGTCGGGTTGATCAGGAACTTCGTGTCCTTGAGCATTTCGGGCGGGAACACGGGACGAACGATCTTATCGATCACTGCCTGAACGAATTCGGGCTTCATCTTGTCGCCTTCACTCATTTCAGGGGCATGCTGAGTGGAAAGAACCACGGTTTCGACGGAAACCGGACGGCCGTCCACATAACGCATCGTCACCTGGCTTTTAGCGTCCGGACGAAGATAGGGCATCTCGCCGGTTCTTCTCATCAGAGACTGCTGTTCCACCAGACGGTGAGCGTAATAAATAGGAGCAGGCATCAGCGCGTCTGTTTCGTCACAGGCGTAGCCGAACATCAAACCCTGGTCACCGGCGCCTTTTTCAAGCGGATCGTCCTGAGCTTTATCGACGCCCTGTGCGATGTCGGGAGACTGTTTGTCATAAGCAACCAAGACGGCGCAGCCTTTATGGTCAATACCGTAGCTGCTGTCGTCGTAACCGATACGCTTCAAGGTGTCGCGAACGATCTTGGTGTAGTCCACATTTGCGGTGGTCGAAATTTCGCCGGCGAGCATGACCGTGCCGGTTGTGCACAGAGTTTCAGCGGCAACTCGAGCGGTCGGATCCTGTTCCAGGATAGCGTCGAGAATGGCGTCCGAAATTTGGTCGGCGACTTTATCGGGATGGCCTTCGGATACGGACTCCGAAGTAAAAAGGTATTCTTTTGCAGACTTGTTCATAAGAGCTGACTCCGAAAATTTTTCTAAAAATCATCAATAGGAGGCAGCGTCGCGGAAGCTATCTTCCGGACGCTTTAGCGGAATTTGTTAATCGCCCCGCAAGTTGTCCTTTAACTCGGCGAACGTAGAACTATAATCCTCTGACTTGCGATTATCAAGCAGGAGAAGTCCTTTGCTTGAGAATTTAGCAACCTTTTGTTTACAGAAGCTTAATTTTGATCCATGGCAAAGAAATCCGCACTGAATTTACTCATCTCCAAGACCTGTGTCGCGCTTGTCAACGGCATGGCCGGCTGGAAGCAGTCAAGCCGCACACGTTTAGCTAATTTTCTTGCCTCAGTCACCTGGTATGTGCTTGCAAGACGCAGAAAGATTGCTCTGACGAACCTTCGTCTCTGCTTCCCGGAGTGGTCCGAACAAAAACGCGCCGATACCGCAAAAGGCGTCTTCCGCAACCTTATCCGCGCCGCGCTTGATCACAGCGTTCTCGCAAAAGGCTCCGAAGCCCAGGTTTTGGAAATGGTTAAGTTCGAAGGCAAAGAACAATTTGAAGACCTCTGCAAGACCGATAAAGTCATCATCGTTGCTCCTCATTTTGTCGGCTTGGATGCAGGCGGTATCGCTATGAACACATTCGTGCGCGGCGCCTCTCTATATCAGACCCAATCAAATCCGGTCTGGGATAAGTGGGCTTTTGACGCCAGAAAACGCTTCTCCGATCCCGTGCTCATCCCGAAGTCCAACTCGGCGATGAAAGAAGTCATCCGTGCGCTTAGAGCATCCCTGCCTTTCTACTATCTTCCGGATATGGACCACGGAGCCCGCAACTCTGTTTTTGTGCCGTTTTTCGGGGTCCAAGCTGCGACGCTCCCCATGGTTTCTAAGCTCGCAAAGTTAACCGGCGCCAAGGTGATTTGGGGCATTGCGGAAACCACGCCCGAGGGCTACACCATGCACTTATCTAAGCCTCTGGAGAACTTTCCGACAAACGATGCTACTGCCGATACGCTGCGCCTAAATCAAGAACTGGAACAATTTATTCTCAAGCATCCGGATCAATACCTGTGGACTCACCGCCGCTTTAAGACTCGTCCGGAAGGAGAGCCTTCGGTTTATTAAATATTTACCTTATTTTTCACGCGGCAGCCTGCTGTCCCGAAATGAAGCCTGCTAATTTATAGATACTTCTAAAAGGCGTACGGTAGAGAAGTCGGCAAGATTCGTTCTCGGGCAGCTGTCGGAGAAATTCAAGGCCATGATTCTGAGAACGCCGAAGAAAAGAGACTCTTTCCTTTAATTGTCGGAAAGAGAATGTCAGAATGTGAGGTCTAACTATTTTTATCGGGCGAGCCGTGAAGATCAAATTCACTAAAATGCATGGAGCCGGAAACGACTTCGTTGTCTTGGACTGCACCAAAGAACCTTTCTCGTTAACGCCTCAGCAGCTGCGCTTCCTGGCCGATCGGCATTTCGGAATCGGTGCCGACCAAATTTTGGTCGTCGAGCCCGCAGAGTCCGAGGAAGCTGATTTTAAATATCGTATTTTTAACGCCGACGGCGGAGAAGTCGAGCAATGCGGAAACGGTGCGCGCTGTTTCGTAAAGTTTGTCTATAACAAAGGCCTGACCGATAAAAAACGTATCCGTGCCAAGACCATGAAGGGCATCATCGAGCTCGAACTCAAAGAGGACGGGCTGGTGCGTGTCTCCATGGGCACCCCTTCCTTCGAGCCTTCCTCCCTTCCTTTCAATCCGCAGGGACTGCCCTCTCGTGAGATCCGCGGCTTTAAACAATGGGCGGTCCGCTATAAAGGTGAACTGGTTTGGTTCTCTATCTGCTCAATGGGCAATCCGCACGTAACCATTATCCCAGACGACATCGAGACCGCACCAGTCGGAGAATTAGGCCCCTTTATCGAAAATCATCCGGCATTTCCCCGCCGAGTGAACGTCGGATTTATTCAGCCGATTACCGAACATGAGGCCAACGTTCGAGTTTGGGAACGCGGCGCCGGCGAGACGCTTGCATGCGGCACTGGCAACTGCGCTGCTGTCGCCACTTCGATTGAATTAGGAGCTCTGAGTTCCCCGGTTCTTACCCACAATAAAGGCGGCGATCTCCGTTTATCTTGGGAAGGAGAAGGCGAAGACGTCGAACTCTTCGGCCCGGCCGTAACCGTTTTTGACAGCGAGATTGAAATCAAATGAGCGAAAATCAAACTGTAGTCGACTTTGTCATTGACTACTTAAGATCCAATCCTGATTTCTTTGTACGGCATCCGGATCTCTTCCTGCATCTCAGCCTGCTCGGTCAATCGCCGGATGGAGGCCGCACGCCCGCGGAATGTCAGAACGAAGCGTTAAAAGCCGCACTTTCCTCCTGCCGAATTAGAGAGGAAGAGCGCAAACTCCGGGAAGCGACTCTTAACTCAGAGGCAAAAAGCGAAGAAATAATTCGCTTTGCGGCCGATTTGCTCGCCTGCCATTCGCAGGTTGAGATTCCTAACCTCGTCCTGAGCTTCTTCATTTCTGAATTTAAGGCCGCTCACGGGCTGCTTCGTCTGTGGCCGGTGAAACCCAACTTCTCTTTCCTCCCGTTCGCAGAACGCTTGGGCCGGACGTGGAAGCTGCCTTGGGTTCAATCGAAAATTTCTATTTAGGCGAAAATTACGGTGACGAAGTCGCCCACTGGCTCAAGATCGACCCCGTTGAAACACGCGGCGTTCTCATTCTTCCGCTGCGCGGTCATACCGGAACCGTATTCGGAATGATTTGCCTGTGCGATGCGGATGAAAAGAAATTCACACGAGGCACGTCTCCTAAGTTTTTAAAGATGGCAGCTAAGGTTGCCGAAACAGCATTAACTCCTTTGATCAATTGAGTATTTCCATGACGAATCAAATTCCTACGATCATCCTTAAACCCGGCAAGGAACGTGCGCTCCTTCGCCGTCATCCCTGGGTTTATGCAACCGGGGTTTCCAAAGTACTGGGAAAACCGAAGAGCGGTGAGACGGTCAGGATTCAAGACAGTAAAGGGAAATTTTTAGCTTGGGGCGCTTATTCTCCCGAATCAGCGCTCCGTGCCCGCTGCTGGTCTTTCCAAGAAGAAGATGTCATTGATGCCGCCTGGATTGAAGCCAGAGTCAAAGCAGCGATCGAGGCTCGCAGCTGCCTGAGATCCCGCACCAACGCAATTCGTCTGATTTTCGGAGAGGCCGACTTCCTCCCCGGGCTCATTGTTGATCAGTACAACAACCAGGTCGTCACACAGTTTCAGTCCGCAGGCGTCGAGTATTGGCGCTCTGTGATCGGTCAGGCATTGGTGAAATACACCGGCTGCTCTCAGGTGTATGACCGTTCCGACGCCGCTACCCGAGCCCGTGAGGGTCTCCCGGAACGCAAAGAGGTCCTTGAGGGCGAAGAGCCGCCTCAGGAAGTCGAAATCGTAGAAGACGGCATCAAGTACGGCGTCGACGTTCGCATGGGCCACAAAACCGGCTTTTACGTTGATCAACGCGATAACCGAGCTTTGGCCCGCAGATTGGCTGAGGAATTCAAACGCGTGCACGGCAGAGGCATGAGAGCGCTTAACTGCTTCTGCTACACCGGCGGATTTTCCCTTGCGCTCAAAGCCGGGGGCGCCGAAGAGGTCGTGTCCATCGATTCCTCTGCCGACGCGCTGCAGATGGCTCAGGAAAATGCCAAACGCAACGGTTTCGATGACGGCTCGATGAAATGGATCGAAGCAAATGTCTTTGAAGCACTTCGAGAATTCCGCGACAGAGGAGAACAATTTGATCTTGTCATTCTCGATCCTCCTAAGTTCGCGTCCAGCCACCACCACGTCGACAAAGCAGCTCGCGCCTACAAAGACATCAACCTCAACGGTCTTCGCATTCTGACCCCGGGCGGACAGCTCCTGACATTCTCCTGCTCGGGCGCCATTGACGTCGACCTGTTCCAAAAAATCGTGGCAGGTGCTGTCATCGACTCGCGCGTAGAAGCCTGGATGATGGAGCGTCTCGGAGCGGGGATAGATCATCCTCTGCTGATGACTCACCCTGAGGGTGAATACCTGAAGGGTCTGCACCTCCTTTCCCGAGGCGCGGTCTAGTCCCGAAAGAGGCAGAAAAGTTTAACTTTTCTGCCTTTTAACTTCTTGAAATTCAAAAAAACTATTGCAATCTGGGCTGGGTTGCTGTATAACCCATTTTCCCTTAATGGTTGCTTGTGATTTAGAACCTATTTTTAATGCTCGGAGGAGCTATGGAAGACTTAATTCCGGTCACAATTATTACCGGTTTTTTGGGCGCAGGTAAAACAACGCTTCTTAACCGTATTCTCACTGAAGAACACGGTCAAAAGATAGCCGTCATCGAAAACGAATTCGGTGAAGAAAGCATCGACAATGATCTTCTCGTTCAAAGCGAAGATGAAGAAATCATTACGATGAACAACGGCTGCATCTGCTGCACCATTCGAGGCGACCTGGCTGAAAACCTCATCCGTCTGATGGAGCGTAAAAAGGAAGGAAAAGCCAACTTTGACCGCGTCATCATCGAAACGACCGGTCTTGCAGACCCCGGCCCCGTTGCTCAAACTTTCTTCATGGATGAAGAAGTCGCTCAGTTCTACATGGTTGACGGCGTCATCACGGTTGTGGATGCGGTTAACGGTCCGAGAACATTGGATGAGCAGGCTCCTGCCCAGGCTCAGGTCGGATTTGCCGATCGAATCCTCCTCTCCAAAGTTGATTTGGTTCCGCCCTCCGTCATTGAGGATTTGTCCGATCGTCTTCATCACATGAACCCTCGTGCACCGATCGTCGAGTGCAACATGGGAAATGTCGATATTAAGGAAGTTCTCGACATTCGCGGCTTCAATCTCGACTCCGTTCTTGAATTGGACCCCGACTTCTTAAAAGAAGCTCATGAAGAGGGAGAGCACCATCACCATCATGAAGACGGCTGCACCTGCGGCTGTCACGATCATGATCATGATGATCATTGTGAGTGCGGGGATCATGACCACGATCACTGCGAATGCGGCCACCACCATCATCATGCACGTCATGATGACGAAATCGCTGCCTTCGTATTCGAGTCCGACAGACCGTTTGACCCGGCTCGGCTCGACAACTACATGAGAACGCTCACCCAAGTTTACGGACCGGATATGCTGCGCTATAAAGGGGTGCTTTATATGACAGGTACGGATAGGAAAATGATTTTCCAGGGTGTGCATATGCTGATGGCGGCTGACCTGGGCAAGCCCTGGGGCGACACAAAGCCGTCTACAAAAATGGTATTTATCGGCCGCCGCCTCCCAAAGAAGGCGATTATGCAAGGCTTGGAAACTTGCTTGGCTTAACCAAACCTGACTGCCTATAGGAGATGTATTCAATGGCGACAAAAAAGAAAACAACTGTCGAAACTGATAAACCGGCAAAGACAGTTAAGGCTGTAAAAGCAACGGCGAAGACAACCGCCGCTAAAGCTGCGGCACCTGCAAAGGCTGTCAAAGAAGCTAAGGCTTCTAAGGCTGCCGCCTGCAATAAAGCTTTGAAGGAAGCTGCAGAACTTGCTCCTCTCGTTCAGTCAGCTAAAGACGGAACCGGAGAAAACACATCGGTCGAGGATGCGCAGAAGGCTGCGGAATTCCTGATGAACAACTACGAAAAAAGTTCTGAGGAAAAAATCATTGTCGACGGCATCGTAATTCCGACACAGGCTGAGCTTCTCAATATGCCTGAGTCCGATTACATGAACGAAAGACAGCAGGCTTTCTTCAAGCATCTTTTACGTGAACGCGAAGCTCAGCTCCGCAGCAACGCCGGTGCAACGGCAGAACATCTGCGTGACAACACCATCATTCCCGACATGGCTGACCGCGCCACGATCGAGGAAGAGCATGCTCTTGAACTAAGAACTCGCGACAGAGAAAGAAAGCTGCTGAAGAAGGTCCAGGAAGCCCTCCAGCGCCTGGAAAAGGGCGACTACGGCTGGTGCGAAGAGACAGGCGACCCTATCGGTATTCCCCGTCTGTTGGCCCGTCCTACCGCAACGCTCTCTCTGGAAGCTCAGCAGAGACGCGAACTTCGCCAGAAGCTGTACGGTAACTAATACGGCCTAAAAGTTCAAAAGCCGGGCTTCCGCGAGGAGGTCCGGCTTTTCTTTTGGCTTAGCGAGGTTAATTCAGCGGCGTTGCCGAGTAGTCGCCCGCCTTTGCGAGAGCAGCATTGACGTCTTCAATCTTCAGCGGCTCCTTGACAGTCACGACTGCAATTGCCGGAGACAGCGTCACTTCAACTTTTTCGCAGAGAGGCTCTAACGCCTTTTTGACGCGAGCAACACAATGCATGCAGTGAACACCACTAAGTTCAAAACTTTGTTCCATATGATTTACTCCAATACGTATCCTCCCTGAGGATTCTAGTCTTCCACGGTGATACCATTCACTAACTTTGAACCCATTTTGTTGATCTAATTCAATGAACACACTTAACAGTCAGTTTGTTCCCGCGCAGTTAAAGGCGGAAATCCTTTCAGAGGCTCTTCCCTTTATTCAAAAATTTCACGGTAAGACGATTGTGATTAAATACGGCGGCAACGCTATGACGGAGGAAAGGCTGCAGAGAGCTTTCGCCCGTGATGTCGTGCTTCTGAAACTCGTCGGAATGAATCCTGTCATCGTCCACGGCGGCGGTCCTCAAATCGGCGACGCGCTGAAGCGTGTCGGAAAGCAAAGTGAATTCATCCAAGGTATGCGCGTCACCGACGCAGAAACCATGGAAGTCGTTGAATGGGTCTTGGGCGGCCAGGTCCAAGGTGACTTAGTCACGCTGATCAACAGCTTCGGAGGCCAGGCTGTCGGCTTAACGGGCAAAGACGGCGGTCTGATCCGCGCAAAAAAACTCAAGCTGCAGGACATCCACGATCCGACAGTCTTCTATGACGTGGGCCAGGTTGGCGAAATTGAATCTATTAATCCGGCCGTCGTCAAAGCGCTCCAGGATGACGCCTTTATTCCTGTGATTTCCCCGATCGGCGTCGGAGACGATGAGCTCTCCTATAACATCAACGCGGATGTCGTCGCCGGAAAAATGGCCGAAACGCTCAAAGCTGAAAAATTGGTGATGCTGACCAATACACCCGGAGTGTTGGACAAAGAAGGAAACTTAATCACGGGCCTCACCTCTCAGGAGATTGACGCGTTATTTGCTGACGGTACAATCTCGGGCGGCATGTACCCGAAGATTTCCTCCGCGCTTCAAGCAGCACGAAACGGCGTAAAAGCCGTCCACATCATCGACGGCCGCGTTGATCACTGCCTGCTGCTGGAAATCTTGACTCCGCAGGGTGTAGGCACGATGATTAAAGGTTAGACCGAAAGAATTTTATGGACGCCTCAACAGAAACAAAAAGCAGAAAAAAATCCTCAGACCGAAAACTTGAAATTCTGCGTACTCTCGTCCGAATGATGACGGAGTCGGAGAATAAACACATCACGACAAAGTCCTTGGCGGCCGCTATCGGAGTGTCCGAAGCGGCGCTTTATCGCCACTTCCCGAGCAAAGCCAAAATGTATGAAGAGATCATCGGCTTTGCTGAAAACTATGTCATGACCGCCGTAAACAATATCTCCTCGTCGGAATACTCCGGATTGGAGCAGGCTAAAAAGCTCTTCTTAGCCCTCATTGACATAAAAGCCAAAGAGCCCGGACTTGTTTTTCTGTTCTGCGGAGACTCGTTAACCTCTGAAGATCGCCGTTTGCAGGCGGAACTCAATAGATTTTACGGACAGCTGCAGGCCGTCTTCAAACAGTCTTTAAGACTCGCCGTCGCCCAGCAGGAGGTTCCGGAAAGCTATGATGTTCTGACCCGCGCCAATATGCTGGTTGCCCTAGTTCTGGGGCACTGGCTGAGATTTGCTAAGGGAGACGTCTCAGGCGGCGTCGTTGATCCTGAGAAACAGGTCTATCTGATCCTCGGAGCATAATTCTCGCCTTAAAACATAACGGCCTCGGATTTCCCGAGGCCGTTATGTTTTGTGAACCCGTTTTCAATACCAGAATGACAAAGCGGAGGCTTTGAGCCCCCGCCAGTTCTAGAGTCTACGATTTTTTAATTTCTT
>PPYE01000512.1_pt1 | contig 21022 bp, 16 predicted proteins | sample 1559881 | NCBI WGS metagenome assembly PPYE01 (sample SAMN08240022, study PRJNA423297) | Human gut metagenome, whole genome shotgun sequencing project.
TGCTTTAGGGAAGAAATGCTTGCAGCACTTACTGCATAAAGGTTCGCCGGGTGTTCAACTTATTATTGCAATTCGGGCTGTTGATTCAAACATGTCTCGTTTTACATATATGAATATATTAGGAGGATCTTCAGCAGGGGCAAGCACAGAAAAATCGAAGACCAAGTTGATTGAAAACTCCAGCTTGGTGTGGAGCTAGTAGTCTGATATAAAAAAGGAATGAAAATATAGTACATATCAAGGGGGCGCTTTATGGGCAGATTTGGAATCAAGACCAAATATCTGTGCACAAAGGCGCTCTTTTAGTTTTTTATGATTCTTTTCCAGTGGTTTTACCGGTGAAGAATTAGCAATAAAATTAGGGAAACTCTGCGGTAATTCTTCTTCGTATTTGTGACAGATGCAGCAAGAACTAATTTAGACATAGAGCTCGTAATATGGAAGCGTAAAGGGGGTGCTTTTATGACCAGGGAAAAATGGAAAATACCTGAGCAGAGAGGTGCACTTTTAGTGCTTACAGCACTTCTGCTTCCTGTCTTTTTTGCCTGTGCAGGAGTGGCAGTCGATTTAGGAAGTATGTATGCCCATAAGTCTAATTTGCAGAATGCTGTTGATGCAGCAGCTCTGGCAGGTGCGGCCGGCTATATTGCGGGTGAAGAGACAGCAGAATACCATCCCGGAGCGAACACGATGTCAGATGAATATTTGAAAGCAGATCTGGGAAAAGGGTATCAGAATGTAATAGATAAAGATTTTCAGGCGCAGACAGTTTCCGGAAAAACGTATTATCGTGTCAAAGTTACGCAGAAATCCCCTGTGTATTTTATGACGCTGCTGGGACTGGATTCACTTATGGATGTTTCTGCTGATGCCGTGGCATTGGTGGGAAGCGAAACTTCAGGAACGCCGGATTTTGAATTTAAAGACTTGATTTCAGTTAAAACAATTGGGGACTTGGCTTCATTGGCTTCTGGCGGAAGTACTGGCGGCAATAATGGCAAAGCTTATGGAAATAATGGAAAAAATAAGGGCAAAGGCAACGGAAATAAGGGAAATTCTGATACAGATGCTAGTGATTATGATGAAGTTATCACAACATATGATGGAAATGTAGTCTATCAAAACACAGCTTATGCTGAAAAAATTTATACATCTGCCGCATATTATCAATATAAATATCAGGCAGATAACGCTGAAAATTATTTTTATGCACAGGCAGGAAATGCATCAGAATATCAATCGTTTTATAGTAAAACTACGGATAAGATTGATGAACTATATGATTCCACTGATTCTCCTGTTCGTCGATGGACAGATAAGAAAGAAACTGTTTATGGTTCAACAGACTTTTATGAAAAAGAAAAGGGTGGAAATGTAGAGATTGACATTGAAGAGATAACCGGAGATACGGCAAAACCGGTGTATTTGAAAATTGATAACTTTAATGAAAATAAGATAAGTATAGATGTTAATCAAACGAATGACAGACCTGTCATTATCATTTACACGGGAGAATCTAAAGATAAGAAGCCGCTCGTGTTAAGCATCAGCGGAAATCAGTATGGGCCTGTTTCTTTTACAGGGGTCTTGTATGCACCGTATGCCGATGTTGAAATTGATATGGGTTATGATTGTGAGTTTATTGGTTCAATTTATGCGCAAACACTGGATGTTAACTCACCGGGATCTCACTTTATGTACAAGGATATTTTCAGTGGATCCTCATCTGGGAACGGTACGGAAGCCTATAAGACACGATTGGTAAAAAATACTAGTCTGGTCTGGAATTAACGGCATGTGTACCAGTGAAGTATTAAATACTAAGGGGGCGATTTTATGAGCAGGTTTGGATACCGAAACCAAAGAGAGGGGCAGAGGGGGGCGCTCTTGGTACTTTTTGCTTTGCTGCTTCCTGTCTTTTTTGCCTGTGCGGGACTCGCTGTCGATTTGGGGAATATGTACTCCTATAAATCGAATCTCCAGAATGCAGTTGATGCCGCAGCGCTGGCAGGCGCTTCCGGATATACTGCCGGCGGGGATACGGTAGATTATCACCCGGAGGCTGATGAAATGGCGGCTGAATATCTGAAAGCTAATCTGACAGCTGTAAGCATCTAAGTGGCTGACGGTTATGTGTATACGTTTCCGGTTAATCGTATGGATGGGGCATAAGGGGGGGCTTCGTACCGGGGGCCGTTGGTGGTTTAGCGGCTTCGTCGCAGGAGAAACTACCGGAAAGGTAATTTGATAAAATGCGGGTAACCCCAGAATGCAGGCCCTTAGAGAAGGGCCGCGGCAAAGCCGCAGGATGGATGCCGCAAAGCGGCTGATTCTCTGTAAGCGGTAAGCTGACAGCTGTAAGCATTGAAGTGGCTGAGGGGGTGGTGACGGCGTACTAAAATTATATAGCTCCGCAGATTATAATTCTCTTCCCTGGGCCCTGACGAAGTCACCGCCCGACCATGGCCTCTGGTCTTTTATTTATTTTCTTTCTCGAGTATAATGAAAATGGTTATAAGGAGTTTTTATGTCTATTTCATTTTACTTTTACCTTTTCCTTATCGCCGTTCTTTCTGTGGTGGTCTCTTTGGGAGGTTCCCGCTGGATTGAACGGCTATACCGGAAAAATAAGGACATACTGACTTTTCCTGATGATGTAGTCAGCCGTGGGCGGTGGAGGCCCTATCTTCTTGGCATTGCCTTTCTTGCCTGCGGCGTGCGGTTCTTTTTTCTCACTTCCGGATTGCCATTGGTTTTCATGCTCTATGCAGCGGCCCTCCTCCTTCTGATGACGGCCACGGACTTTGAGCAATACTGCCTTTTCGATGAGATGATGATTCCCCTTGCCCTGGGAGGCATGGTACTTTGTGCATGGTATCGGCCCTTCTTTTGGGACCATGCCCTGGCGGCTGCGGCGGGGGGCGTGATCTTTCTGGTGATTGGCCTCATTTCCCGGGGAGCTCTGGGGGGCGGGGATATCAAGCTCATTGCATCCCTGGGCTTATGGCTTGGGACCGATGCCCTTTTCGTGGTATCCATGATTGGGATTATTCTGGGTGGTCTGGTGGCGCTTCTGCTTCTTCTGACGGGGAAGAAAAAGCGGAAATCCGCCTTTGCCTATGGCCCCTATTTTGCATTGACTACGATAGCTTTGTTTCTGATTCGAGGGATATAGGGTATTTGTTTTACCTTTATGGAATGCACAGTTTCAGGGGGAGATTGTGATGTTCGGTTTTTGAATTGAATAATGAAAAGAGGACGTTCCGATGTTAAGCAGGATTCTTAGGGGACAGAAGGGCGCTTTTCTTGTGTTGACGGCTATTCTCGTTCCTGTCGTATTTCTTTTTGCCTGTCTGGCGGCAGACCTGGGCAAAGGCTGGGCCTACCAGTCCAAGCTCCAAAATGCGTCCGATGCCGCTGTGCTGGCGGGGGCGTATGTATACAAAGCAAACCAGGACCAGGGAAGTACCCGCAGCCGTATGGATACCTATATGGCTTCCAATATGGGCAGCGATGGTTATAAGATTGACCGGATCCGGTACCGATATAAAGAGGGAGACCCCACCAAGGGAGCCCTCATATCTCTTTACGCCAGTGCCGATATTCCTACTACCTTTATCCGGATCATTGGTAAAGATTCCATGCATGTGTCCGTGGTATCTACCGCAAAGGTCACTCCCGATGAAAAGGGGAGTAGCGGTATTTTCGATTACGCCATTTATGCCGGCCATAAAGGTAAGCCCCATGCTATATCCTGGGATAATTCCTATCCCTGGGACCAGAATGCCCTGTATTTTGACCATCCCTATCTTCATATCAAGGGCAAAGTCCATGCGGATGGACCCATTTACCTGACCAATAACGTAATCAATGGACGCCGGGCATTTATGGTGGATCCCGGAAATTTTACCACCTCTGTAGCTACTGATCGGGACCTGTGGTCTAATTTTGCCGATAACTACTGGGATCACGTCAATGAAACCGAGGGGAAAGGCCTGTATACCCATGATGACTGGATTCCCTCTCCCTATTCCTGGAACCAGGGGCAATACGTCTGGCGCCATTACATGCGTCTTGGCTTTGACGATGGTACGGCGGCAGGTCAGGACGTGGTGGCCTCGGAAAACTATGTGGGCCAGTCCGGGGCAAAGGATATTTCATTAAGTCCCAATAATTCCAATACCAGCGGCATCTACAGCCTTGTGGAAAAGTACAGGAACAGCAGTGATGATTCGGTTTATGTGCGGACCGATGGACATTACAGTGATACCGGTCGCGGGGGTCAGGGGTTTTCCGATTACCGGGAATATAAGATTATCATTGTGGATGGCGATATTGCTATCAATCCCAATAATTACCAAAGCCAGACCGATTCCGATTACATGATCATCATTTCCCTCCATGGCAATGTGACCATCGCTCCTTCGCAGGATAAGCCACTCCGGGCCCTTGTCTATGCGCCCCAGGGGGATGTGACCCTCTATGCGGGGGCGGGCCTGATAGGGAGCATTGTGGCCCAGTCTGTAAAGGCCCAATCCAATGTGATCTGGAAGGATTTCGGCTTCAGCGGCGGCTCCTCCGGAGGGAGCACCGGGTCAGAAGGTGGTGTCAGCCTCTATCCTGATGATGACAGCAGCTATACAGATGCATAAGTAAATACAAGTCGAAAGGCAGATAGGATTCAGCAGTTTATTACTACCGGTCCTATCTGCTTTTTAGATGATGTGCGTAAAGTTTGATATAATATAAGTATAGTGCTGCTTTCTAATACAATAGATACAACGGAATGGGTATAATAAGATAGAAACGAATTTGATTACAGGTATTACTATTGATCTGGTAATATGTACTTATATTAAACGGGGGTGCTCTTTATGAAATTTGACTTCTTTGACGGTAAAAGCCAAAAGGGTGCCTTTTTAGTTTTAGCCGCGATACTGATTCCTGTATTTCTGATGCTTGCATCGTTAGCGGTAGATTTGGGGAAAGTTTGGGCCTATCATTCCAAGATGCAGAATGCAGCCGATGCGGCCGCACTGGCTGGGGCATCTCATTTTAGTGGCGATGATCAAATTAAAGATCGAATTGATTCTTCCAATCATCCAAATGCGGATAAGTTAGCAAAAGCATATTTGAAGATGAATCTGGGGAATCAAGAAGTGCAGGCAAGATACTTAGCACAGGTTGTCACAGATTCAGTTACCAATCAGACCGAATCCTATTATAGAGTGGAAGTAACTAGACCTATACCGCTTACATTTGCTAACATCATTGATATTGCCAACTTTGATGTCAAGGCGGCTGCGGTGGCAAAAATTGGTAGATCTGAGAATAAAGTAGAGTCTTCACCATTAATAGCAGCTAGAGATGGAGTTATAGGGAACCTTAATAGCGATAACATAAACCAGATTAATAGTACTTTTGATGGAGATGTTGTTGTTGCCGATAAAAACTTCTATGATAGCCATTTGAATGAAGATAAGTATAAGTTTTTTATAGGAAAAGCGCTTCATAAGGACAGAAGGGATGTTAGTTCAACTGAATGGTATAAAACTTTGCAATATACGGCTACATCAAACTACGATAATGGGGCAGCAACCACAGAAGCATCAATCAGACAGTTGATGAATGAGAATCAACCTGGAATCAACAGTAATAGCATGGATTTATGGTCTGGAAATAATTTTACTATTCCTTTCCAGAAACGTGACTTTTATGATTATTATTATTTGACCACTAATGCGAATGATATAGATATAAATCTTTATGCAATTCATGGCGATGAGAATAAACCAGTATATATTTTTATTGATGGAAATCGGGGACAGGTACAAGTAAATTTGCAATCCAATTCTGTAAGACCGGTTATTTTTTGTGATTTAAGTAATACTGGGAAATATAGTTATACTGATTGGCAGGGCCAGAAGGTAACTGAATATTATTCGAAGTTTAAGCTACATGCTAATGGGTATACATTTAAAGGAGTCGTATTTGCTCCCTATTCCCAAGCATTTGTGAATTTTGATGGACCAAGTACATTTATCCTGGATTCCCGAGATACGTAACGAGTCATTTGACCGCGTTTCCCCAATTATCTATTTTCAGGAGCAGCCAACAGCGGTATAACCCCTAAATCTCTATACAGCTGTTCCTGCTTAGCCAGGACTTCTCCCTGTATTGGGGCTTTTCCAGGCTCTATGAAGCATTCAATAGAGTCAAGCTCATCAAGTAGTTCATCCATGGTATACTTGGCGAACAGCCCTGCCTCAAACATCCTCTGCTTGATGTAGGAAAGGTAAATAAGTGCCACAAATTCGACAAAAATCTTACCTTCCAGGGCACTTTCTGAAGAAACCAATGTCCTGCGCAGGTTAAGTCGGTCTTTGATGTCAAAATAGGCCTTCTCTACAACATCTCTCGTGCGGTATATGTTCAAGGCCAGAATTGGGTCTTTGACCTCATTGCTCACAAGGGCGAAGAAGCCATAGCGTTCCCTTGCTTTGTCAATCGCTTCCTGGTTGACCGTAATCTGTAAGCCGCGCTTGGGTGTTTCCTTGATGATGAAATACCGTTCGTATTCGCTCTCATGGTCCGCCTTTCTCTGCCCTGATTCCAATTCATGCCGGAGTTTGCTGAGTTTGCGGTTTAACGCCTTTTCATCTTCCAGCCGCTTTTCCGGGTTATAGTAGAGATGAAGATACATACGCCGTTCATCCTTAAGCACATCCCCTTTGTAAGGCCGTTTCTGCTCGTAATCCCAGGTGATGGTCTTGGAGAAAGCGTAGAGGTCGTGATTCTCATCGTATGCCTCGTAGGAATCCTTGTCGGTCCCGATTTCTGCGATGGAATCTTTAACATACCCCAGCATCGTCCTCACGCCTATGATGAATTTATAGTGCTGCCGATACAGGGCGTTAATGTTATCCCTGCTGTAGAAGCCGCGATCCATGACCAGCTTAATCTTCCCATAGCCAAAAACATCCAGTTCCCGTACCAGTTCATTTACGGTCTTCACATCCGGTATATTGCCGGAGAGCTTGCGGTAATAGAATGGCAGTCCCGATTCCTCGCCGAATAGAAGGGCCAGGTTAATCTGCGGAAGCCGGTCATTGTCCTTGTTCTTCCCGTATTTCACCTGCTTCAGAAGCTGGGAGCAGCTGGAAATAGATGTCGTGTCATAAGCCCAGCACTCCTTCTCTGCACGCCGCCTGCCCTGCAGACGGAAGAAACGCATCTTTGCTTCCTCAGAGATGGACTGGAAAATCTCGGAGCTCCGCTGAGATGGGATATTCTCACCGTATGGATGCTTATGGAGCTTTGCCCATCCGGCAAACCGGAATAAAGGGTTCCTGTTCTCAAGGATAAGATAATAGGCAATGGACTGAATCTGGCGGTAAGAATCGGGGAAGCAGGTCTTTAAATCGGCAGCAACACCGGTAGCCTCTCCAATCTGGTCAAAGAGATAAGTTGCGCCATAGAAAAGCCGCTTGGTGTGGATTGACGGCACCGGGCCTCTTTTTCTGGGCGCAGGGGCTTTGTCCTTTGACTGGCCCCGCCTCTTTCCCCAACCTTTAGTGGGGACTACCTTGCCGGTTTCCGGGTCAAGACGGCCAATAAGCTTCCGATGAGAGCGGCTCTGCTGCTTCTCCTTATCCCAGTAAGAAGTTGATTCGTAGACATATGTAATACCACTGCGTTTATCGTGCTGTCGAACTATAGCCATGGGTTTCACCTCGTTATGTAGTCTAAATAAATTATATCACATAACCATTAAAAACTCAAGGCGTAATATGAGATTTTATCAGATTTTATCGTTAATTTGAGGCAATGCTCTCTTGAATCCTTGTTATGTAAATCGGGAATCTAGGATTTATCGGCTCAATGTATGCAGGAGTCGTGGATTTACCGTCTAATCATGGTAGATTCATTTATAAAGATTATCACGTGATAAAAGGGTTTTCTGGTGGAGAAAATTCAAATACAGTCAGTGGTTCTGGATTTACTTATCTGGTACCTAATGATAAAGTATCCTGGAATTGATTTACTTTCTACAGAATTAGGAATAAATAAAAAGCACTGCTCCCAACAGGTTGCAATGCTTTTTATTTTATCCTTGATTATATTTATAAACCCTATAATGTTTTTCTTCTTTCTTCCCGTAGGGCTTCTCCAATGTATCGTCTTTATCGGAATCATAAAGGAGGGTATAATTGGGGTCTTTTAGCAGGTACGTATAGAGGCAAATCCGTATCCGCTTAAAACGGTGAAACTAATTAATTCATTCTTTCGAAAATCCGAATCCCTTGATCTTCGTATATTTGTTTCCATGTGGGTTCCCTTTCCATAAGATAGTAAAGTGTATCCACGGAATCTACCAATACGTACCGGATGTGATGTGAATCCAGAAAGTCTGCGGGGCTGGTGCGAAGGGTTTGCAGGTTGCAAAATTCAATCCAATCATCAGTTCCTTTGGTCATCATTTTTGCATGGATTTCAGGACGGGTGTCCATAAATGGACGATATCCTTCGAATTGGGCTTGGGGCGCTGTATTAAAGCTGGTATAAAGAGGAATAGTTTCTTTTGGCATTTCATCATTATACACATATTTATCAAAGTATTGGATGGCAGATAAGCTCGGTGGATTCAATTCCGGATAGGGGTCAAAATAGGGACTGGCTCCCATAGGGTCGAGTGCTATGCTAAGACTGGACAGGGGTGGGATAAGAATTTAGACAGCCTTTGTAGTATATTGGAATCAGAATTAAAAACATTGGACGCCACATTCAGATTTCATACAGGAGGCAGTCTTATGAAGTACACAAAGAAAGAGCGTATGAACATTGGTCGCCAGATTTATGAGGATCAAATCAATAAATACGAAGCTGCAGGCAAATACGGCATCAGTGCTCAAACTGCTAGAGAATATATGAGGATGTATAGGAACACAAACCATCTTCCACCTAAAACATCCAAGCCCCGTGATTACGGTCTTGCCAAAGCAAAAGTTATTCCTGAAGCGGCCAAACTCGATGAATACCAGAAAATGTCCAAGGAAGATCTCATCAGCGCCTTGATTGATGCCAGGATAAGAGAAGAGCGGCTGAAGCTTGGTTACGAAGTAGTAGAAGAAGATGATTCAAAAAAAAAGCTCATTACTTACGTCAAAAAGACTGCGAAGTAATCGTCGCGCTTTCCGGCTCCTTCCCTGTCGAATTGCTTTGTGAAAGGCTGGGTATTCCGCGTAGCAGCTTCTACTATTGGCTGTATCATACCAGGCATCCTTCTGAACAAAAGAATCGTCTTTTGGATACCATAGAACTGCTCAAGGAATGGCATAAGAAGTATCCATCCCACGGATACCGCTGGCTAAGGGCCAAGCTTCTGCTTGACACAGGCCTCTTCATGTCTGAATCATACGCCTATAAATGCTGTCGTTTGGCCGGGATCAAGAGTGTTTCCAAACACTATAAGTACAAAAAGCCTGGTGAATCCAGGACTTATCCAAATCTGCTGCTTGCAGGGATTAACATAGATGGGCCCTCGCAATGTATTGTGTCTGACATGACTGCATTCTACGTAAAGAACACATACTATGAGCTGACGATATATATGGATCTTTGGAATAACGAGATTGTCGCCCACGCACTTTCCTCAAGGCGTGGAGACCGTATGACATATATTAACGGACTGCACGACTACCTTGAATTTACGAAGAAATTCCCCGGCGTTAAGCATATTCTTCATTCTGATCAGGGATCAGTATATGCATCAAAGGATTTCAACCAGCTGCTCCCGGCGTATAACATCACACGATCCATGTCCAGAGCAGGAACGCCAACGGATAATGCAGCCATGGAATCCATTAATGGATGGATGAAAGCCGAGCTGTTTTCAGATTTTCATATTACTTCAACAGAGGGCGTAGCGGGTCAGATTGATGAATACGTCAAGTTCTTTAATGAAGAGCGCCCGGCATATGCACTGGAGTACCTTACACCAAAGCAGTACAGAGAAAAATATGGTTTTTAAGCAGGTTAATGCCTTTTGTCCAAATTAAGAGTTACACAATTTCATTTAATTTCACTTATTTATTTTTTTGACATCTAATTTTTGAGATTTTGTGTCCAAAATACGTTGACCAGTGCAGGGATACAGGCGGATGCTGAGCTGATAAAAAAAATGGACAATAGGGTGAGTAGTTTTCTGGAGAAATGAGGTTTGAGAGAGGCAATACATAAGGCAAAAAGAAGAAATCCGGATAATAGGGTAGATGCCGGAATTGAATGAATCGTTTCTAATTTATATAGATTGGTTCCATATAGAGTAAATACAAGGATCATAAGGCAATCAACGACCACAGTCTTTACATGGAGATGCCGGTTGCACCAACCACAGAAAGAAGAAAAAGTAACATCCTTAAGAAAGAAAGCTATCGGAAATGTGCCTAAAAGAAGAAACTGATTCATCGAACGCATAGCGAGGAAGGCCATGTATCCTGTACCCAATGAAAGGAGAATGTAGCGAAGCGGAGCTTTATGGCGAGAAAATTGGAAAAAAAGAAATGAAATAAAAGGTAACATGATGTAAGCTTTGGAAATTGTAAAATTTATAGGACGCATTTCTTGAATCATGCTGTGAAAGCCACCACCAATGGTCTGGGCCCGCAGGGAATACAGGGGGAGGTCCTGTCCATAGGGGTTCAGAAGTCCTGCAAATGCTACAGCGATGAAAACAAGGAGAAGTGGTTTTGCAGGAAATGTACGAACCGGGAGGGTAAACGAAAGGTTTGGCGCCATGGATTCAGCAATATAGGGGAGAATGATAACAAGGAGCATGGGCCAAAGAGCACCATGTAAATTGATGAAGATAATAGATAAAGGAATAAGGAGGCAGAGCCATTTCCCTTTTACCCTGTGACGAGCGTAGGATTCCAGCAGGTACAGAGCCATAATCAGGAAAAGGGCAGATACGACCTGGGGACGGATACGGAAAAAGATAGAAAAGAAAAATGTACCAGCGGTGCCGGTGACCAATGCTGCGGGGAATCGATTTCCATCAGAGGCCAGAAGGGAAACCTGGTAAAGCACAAAAAGGGCGGTAAGGGTAATGATAGCGGAGATAATATAGATACCCCAGGGGCCGGTCAGTACATAGGCTTTCCAGAGCCCCAGTGCATAGAGCCATTGCTGGATCACTACATGATAGTCCTGGCGCATAATAATGGGATCTGCCCAGGGAGGCCATCCGCCATTTGCATCTATGCCTCTCCCAAGGGCCAACAGGTACCAGGTATCATTGTCAAAGCGGAATCCTGTCATGCAAAAGAGAAAGTTCAGCCATACAAGGATAGCGGTAGGTTTCCAAAGTGATTTTATACTCATAAGCAATTTCCTTTGAGCCATACAATTCCAAATGGTGGGATTTTAGCCGTGCGTGGTATGAATGTAATCAATATACGGCAAAAAAGTAGGAAGAAAAATAATTTTATTAAATCTATTTTATTATAGTAAAATAAAATCAATATGTCATGTATCTTCAGAAGGATAATAAAGCAAAACAGAGTTATGAATGTAACAAGACAACGAGCGTTTCCCTCAAGTTGCGGGCAGCAGAACTAAAGAACGGCGGATGAAGGATAAGACTCTTGGCGAAGTGGCTGAAGGGGAGGTGCGGAGCACGATCTCTGTAGTGCTATGGGCCGTTTTATCTCTAACTTCCTTCTTTTATGGGGGGAGGTGTCCGAAGGGCAGAGGGGACTTGCTAAATTCCATTGGAATCCCTCACATCAGTGGAGAGCTCCCTTTGGAAAGACGGGCTTCGTGCTTAGTTATTCTCGTGTTTTTGATGTATAGTCGCAAGGATTCCTATTGCGGCAAAGCTGCTGATAGAAGTGCCGTATAATCCCTTTTTATTGCCTTTTCGCAGTTCCTGCCTTGTTATATAATACAGCCTCTGTCGAAGGTTGTGTGTGGGCTATGGTGAAAACCAGAATCCAAAACTTTTCCTTGAGCCTTGGTATTAGACATAGCCATGCCGTCAGGCAGAGCTCTGCCGCCAGACTCAGCTCCTGCCGAAGGCTGTAGCTTATGGCAAAAGCTGAAATCCAAAACTTTTCCTTGAGCCTTGGCGTTAGCCATAGCCATGCCGCCAGGTAGAGCCCTGTCGTCAGACATAGCCCCTGTCAAAGTCTGTAGCCAGTGGTATGGCGGAATCTGGAATATAAAATTCTACCTTGAGCCTTGGCGTACGCCATAGCCATGCCGCCAGGCAGAGCCCTGTCGTCAGATATAGCCCCTGTCAAAGTCCGTAGCCAGTGGTATGGCGGAATCTGGAATATAAAATTCTACCTTGAGCCTTGACGTAAGCCATAGCCATGCTGCCAGGCAGAGCCCTGTCGTTAGACACAGCCCTGGCCGCAGGCCACAGCCATGCTTACGTTTATATGTTAGATTTATTCATTCTGAGTTGGGCTATAAGGTCCCATTCCACGACAAAAAGCCCAAAGGAGCTAGCTCGTTGCTGTGATACAACCCATAAAGAATCACAGCCCATCCATGGAAATGGATGTCGTCCTTCAGGCTTTCCGCCTCAGATATTCTGCACAATGCAATACACAACCATATTGAATCTTGGAGTCTCTCCTCCCGGGCGGTTGGAGATTCTCACCGCTTCGAACGGGTTTTCATCCCGGAGCTCTTATGGATTCATCTATGCGAGATGGCTTGCAGCATTGGCAGGGGCCGGGTATTTTTTTGAGGCCTCTCCCCAGGCCTGCCGTTGCTCTCATCTATAATGATTAGATATGATTGAAAGAAATAAGTAAAATAAAATATTTACAATAAGTACTATTTTATTATAGACGTTATCTTTAAATACATGAAGAAAAATTTAATAATAAAACATAAGCTTTATTTTCACGAATTTCTGACTTGATTTATAATATATAGATAGTATAGAAGATGTATGTTTCGTTATTTTCAAAAATAAGGATATATTACAATGAATCCATTTTTGCTTCTGAAAAAATATAGATCTATTCTTTCATTAACAGGTATCTTCCTCATTATTTATATGCTATCGGCCATGAATTTCAAAAGTATTGGAGATGATTATGTTTATTCCTTTATATGGGAAGGACATTCTCTATATACGCCACTTTCTGAATATCCGGAGAGAATTGCAAGTTTCGGTGATATTGCAAGGTCCAGTTACTTGTACTACATGACTTGGGGCGGGCGGGTAGTTGCTCAGGCTATGGCCATGTTTTTCCTTTGGATGGACAAAAATGTCTTTAATATCTCCATTGCAGCTGGAACTGTATTAATGATCTGTCTTATGCATTGGTTGTCTATGGAGGGGAACATAAAGAGAAAAAGATACTTTTTCTATATAGCTTTTATATTCTTTTGCTTTTGGTCTTTTAATATCAACTTTGCGGGGACGGTGCTTTGGATTGATGGGGCTTGCAATTATTTTTTCCCTGCGGTTTTTCTCTTGATTTTTCTTTTACCCTATGTGCGGCATTATTTTACAGACGGAAAAGTGGATTATTCACCGGCCTTTGGGATCCAGGTGTTTCTATTGGGCCTTTTGGCGGGGGATTCCAATGAAAACACTATCTGTTGGATTATTCTCAGTGGAATCGTATATTTATATAGCAGCTACAAACGGAGATGTTTGCAACCGTGGATGATAGCAGGACTTCTAGGCCTTGCAATCGGATATGTCATTCTTCTACTTTCGCCGGGGAACTTTATAAGAATGAGTGAAAGTGGAGAATCCTTCCGATTGTTATTCTTGGATAAATCTCATTTTATGGCAATTGGCTTTTGCTTATTTGTACAGAGCTTTCTTTGGATATACTTAATTAAATTTTATCGTAGGAGGAGCTTCTTTTATTCCTGTAAAAACACCTCAAAATATATTCATTTTACTGTCTGGCTTGGGATGATGAGTTTAGGATTCAATATAATCATGTTTCTTTCGCCAGAATCGCCATTTCGAACCGCTTTTCCCAGTCTTCTGTTTTTAATAATTGCAGTCATGACAGCAATTCACCTCTCCAATTTATCAGGAGTGAGAATCATAAAGAAGAAAAGTTCTCATATCCTTACAATGATGGGTATTTTGTATTTTTGTATTACACTATCCAATACTTGTCTGTTTTATTCACAGGAACACGTTTATATGGAATCCATAATCCAGCAGGCGCGTCTACTGAGAGGCAGCGAAAAAATACTTGAGGTGAAACCGGCTTGGTATGCAACAGAAAGAAATTGGGGACTTTTTACTGGTTTACATGCTGCATATTCGAATCCGTTCTATAGGGATATGAATCATTGGAAAAATGTAGCTTTTGCCCGTTATTTTGGGATTAAGGGAGTTCGTATGGTAGACGACTGTGAGGAAACAAACAGAGATGAAACTTTCTAAAAGAACGAGTTCTGCATTTGCTTAATCTTATGTAGACAAGACTTATAAATAACACTGTTTTATCTGATAATACCTTGCTTTTTGTAGCAGAATTAAACTGTCTGTGATAGAATAAAACAAAGATAAAGTGGCATAGTGTGCCATTAAGAATTGTATAAGGAAGGGGAGAAAAGGCAGAGAGGTACTGGCAGGTTCGTATCTGTCTTTTTCGTTCAATCATATAAGGGGGATTATTGTGAAGAAATTCGACAAGCTATCAGCACTCATCGAGAAAATGTCACCCAGAAAGCTGCTGCTTCTCTGTGCAGCGGCGGCTCTGCTGGTGTTTCTGATACTCTATGGCATTCTGTCCGCCCTGTTTTCGAAAAAAGAAGAAAAGGCGGTAGCTCCCCAGGCCATGGTGCCTGTGATTGAGGCCAATACGGATATTGCTCCCCAGACCGTGATTACGGAAGACATGGTGAAGGCCGTAGAGGTATCGCCGTCCATGGTTCCTGCCGGTGCCCTCACCGATAAGAATGCGGTGGTAGGAAAGAAAGCGGGCACCGATATTTACATGGGTGATATCATCACAGGCCGTAAGCTGTCCCAGCGGGCCGGCGGCTTTGTGGGACTCATTCCTGATGGCATGCGGGCAGTGTCTTTCTCCGTGAACGATGTGACCGGGGTTTCCGGATTTGCCAAACCCGGCGATAAGGTGGATATCCTCCTCGTCACGGAACGGGAAGGAAAGAATCGGATTACCTCGAAGATCCTCCTGAAGGATGTGCTGATTCTGGCGGTGAATAAGAGCTCCGGACAGCCCCAGTCCCAGCAGACGAAGAGTAACAGCAGCCAGAATAAACAGGGCATGCCCAATGGCAGTGCTCCCGCGACTAAGTCGAATAACAGCAGCACCTCTTCCATGGGGACTCCTTCCGTAGTGACTGTGGCTCTTACGCCCTACGATGCGGCAAAGCTGATTGGCTCTACCCAGATCGGACAGCTCCAGCTGCTTCTTCGTCCATCGAGCGATGAAGGAGACCACTCCATCGGCTATTATGTGATTCCTCTTCCGGAAGCCCAGCAGCCCCAGACGGCGCCGCAGCCGGTATACCAGCCATCGGCTCCGCCTGTCTCCTATGGTCCGGCACCGTCGGTTTCCATTTCTTCCGGCGGCGGTGGCAGTTCCGGCGGCGGCTTATCGGGTATTGAAGTGATTCGTGGTACTAATACAAGCAGGGGGCAGTAAAATGAATAAACAGATGAAACGGATCGGCCTCCTGGTAACGGCGGCAGTGATGGGGGTCTATGGCCAGGTACTGGCAGCCACTCCTTTGAATGTTTCCGTAAACGGTTCCCAGTACATGGAGGCTCCGGGCATTACCCGGCTGGCCGTGGGGAACCCGGATATTGCTGATGTGAAGCTTCTTTCGGGCAATGATTTTCTGGTTGTCGGCAAGAAGGCCGGTTCCACATCCCTCATTGTCTGGTCTAATGGGGTGCGGGAAGAATACAGCGTCTACGTATCCGGCGATGATGAAGGAACGGAACGTGCCATCCAGAAGGCCATCGGCTATCCCGGAGTCAAGGTCCAGATGATGAATGGAAAGGTCCTCCTCCGGGGTAAGGTGAAGAACCAGTACGAACACGATACGGCAGTGAAGATTGCCCAGTTCTACATGGGCAGCGGCGGAGGTGCCAATGATGCGAAAGATACGAAGGGCACCATTACGGACTCTAATGTCATCGACCTCCTCGATATGACAGCACCCAGTCAGATCCGCCTGGAAGCGCAGATTATTGAAATCAATACGTCCAATGAAAAGGACCTGGGCATCCAGTACTGGTCTCCGGCACTGGGGGATAATACGTCCGGTTCCAGCTCTAATTCCAACAGCAGTGATATTACCCGAGGTTCTGCAGGTCTCTTCTATGCAGGGGAAAATTTCAAAAATAATAGCCGTGGCGGTACGCTGGGCTGGTTCGGCCGCCGGATCAGCAATGTGAATGCATCGCTGCAGGCTTTGATTACCACAGGCAAGGCGCGGATCCTGTCCCGTCCGTCCATAACCACCATGAGTGGACAGAAGGCCAATATCCTCATCGGTGGCCGTATTCCGATTCCAACTTCCGCAGGGGACGGGGAAATTTCCATCGACTGGCGGGAATACGGCATCCGTCTCAATATCGAGCCCGTGGTGGATGCGGAAAATAAGATTACCTCCAAGGTTCATGCGGAAGTTTCCACCCTGGACTATGGCCACGGGGTGAAGGAAAACGATTTCACCATCCCCGCACTGGCTTCCAGAGAGGCGGATGCGGTGATCAACGTCCGCTCTGGTATGACCATGGCCATCGGTGGCCTCCTGAATTCAGAAGATGGCAAGACCATTACGAAGATTCCGCTCCTGGGAGATATTCCGATTATTGGCCAGTTCTTCCGTCACACCACGAAGACAAGGGATAACCGGGAATTGGTGATTCTCATCACGCCGACACTGGTATCTGACGATACGCCGGTGTCCATGAGCCAGAAGATGAAGGCCAGCTATGAGACCACGGAACGGTATGCAAGAAATGCGGAAAAGGTAAACGTCAATACACCGGTGAAACCGGGAACGGAAAAGGAAGAAACGGACATCTGGGGCGACAAACCGGGAGAACCGGGGGATACGGTGATTCTCGAAGAAAAACCAAAGTCCGAAGGCCCGTCCCACCTCCTCCGCACCACCGATGACCGGGGAGAAACGGTGTACGTTCCCCTCTCCGAAGAAGACTACGCCAAACGGAAGAACGACCTCCAGGTGGTGGGAGTAGACAAGAATCCGGTACCTGAAGGAGCCGAGAAGATTCCGGTTGTAGGGAAAGAAGTACGGCCTGTTAAGGCTGAGAAGGCCGCTGCTGATTCCGGGGAGAATGATATCCGCAATCGTGTAAGAAAGATTATGGATGAGTATCAGCCAATGCGGTGAAAGGTGGCTAAGGGGGCTAAAGTGACTGAAGTGGCTGAGGGGAAGGTGCGGCGCACAAATTATATAGCGCCGCCATTATATATTTTTTCCAGCAAAGCTATAGAGTTAGTCTTTTGAGAAATCATAGATATACTTATTTCTTTAATGAAACAAAGAACTCCAATAGAATTGGGGATCTCTAAAAACTAATTTCGATACATGCAGAGGTATTTATGAATAGCTATAGTTACCGCGATCTGATTCTGTGGAAAGAAACGAAAAAGCTAACCAGAGATATTTACGCTATTGCTTATAAATTACCTCACTATGAGTTGTATGCACTGTCTTCCCAAATTCGTCGTGCGGTGGTTTCTATTGGCTCAAATATCGCTGAAGGTGCCGGTCGTGGAACTACCAGAGACTATATACATTTTCTCTATAATGCAAAGGGCTCTGCTTTTGAGGTAGAAGCTCAGTTGTATTTGAGCATTGAGCTTGGATTTGTTTCAGAAAAAGATGCTGGTGAAGCACTTCTTCAAGAGAAGCGGGTAGCTTGGATGTTATACAGATTGATTCAAGCCTTGGAAACAAAATATAAAAAAGCTGGTTCTACTTATAAGGAAGATATGGATATATATGGGGATAAAGGTATTAAAGAGCTGGAAATAGCTTGTGATAGTGATTTGGCAATGATAGAGGAGTGGGTTCATGAATAAAAATTGTGCCGCTATATAATTTGATGCGGCACACCATCCCCTCAGTCACCTGAGTCACCTCGCCCGCAGGGCGTCACCCTTCAGCCACTTTTTTATACCAATGTGAAACTTACATACTCATACGTTTGGAAAATAAACCATCAGGAGGAAAACCATGGAAGGCAGGAAAGGTACTATATTTACCGTATTCAGTACGGCCTATGCGGTGGGGAAGACGCTCATTGCCATTAATATGGCGGCGGAGCTGGCCCATGAGGGACTGAAGGTGTGCCTGGTGGACCTGGACCTGCAGTTTGGGGATATCTGCTATTACCTGAAACTGGCTCCGAAGGTCACCATTGCCGATGCCCAGAAGGATATGAAGGCCCACCCCAAGGATGGGGCGGCAGCGGAATTCCTGACGCCCTATAAAAAAGGGAAGGTCCAGTTCGATGTGTTGGCGAACCCGAAGCTCATGGAAGAGGCCTACAACATGGAGACCCCCATTATCCGCTCCCTGGTACAGCAGCTGCAGCTGGAATATGATTACGTTATCGTAGATACCACATCCACCTTCAGCGCTTTGAACCTGGCCATGATGGATCTTTCCACCATCATCAATTTCGTCGGTATCGTCGATTTCATTCCTACCATCAAAAATATGAAGCGGGGATCTGATACATTAAAGGAACTGGGCTATGATGACAGCAAGATTCGTTACATCCTGAACCGCAGCAATGCGAAAACGAGAATCGATGTGGAAGATGTAGAATCAATCCTGGGAAAGCACTTCGACTACGTGCTGCCCAATGATTTCCAGACAGCCCAGAATTCCATACGGACAGGGCTTCCCTTTGTCATTGATGACCGCCATACCCCTTTGGCGAAAGAGCTGTCGGGGATTGTGGATGGCTATATCAGCCCCGGAAAGGCGGAGAAAAAAGAGGAGTCCAATAACCAGGGCAGCTGGCTCAGCCGGCTTTTCTCCTGAGGAGGTGAGGAATCTTGGCTTATAGAACCGTACTGATTGAATCGAACCAGATCATGCTGGAGCGCCTTTCCAGCGTAATCAAAAATACGCCGGGCTTTGAACTGTCTGCCCGGTATGGGAGTGCCGGAGACGCCCTGGGCCAAATGCAGGCCTTTAAGCCGGAACTGATTTTGGTGGATATGGACAATGAAAAGAATGCACCCCTCTTGTCGGAGCTGAAGAAGTCCTATCCCTATGCATCAATTATCGGTATGTCCCGGAAATGGGACTCCGAAGCTCAGTCAAGGCTCCTGGGATCCGGCGCCGGTGGCTTCATGATCAAGCCATTCACCGGTGAAGAACTGGTGGAGACGGTGAAGAATGTCACCAGCACCGCCATGGTTTCGCAATCGGAGGTCATCTCTTTCTTCAGTCCCAAAGGAAAGAGCGGGAAGACCACCCTCATTTCGAACCTGGCTTCCGCCCTGGCGAAGAGAACGGGGGAATCGGTGGCCATTATTGATGGGGATCTCCAGTTCGGAGATATGTCTGTATTTTTTAACCTGACACCCCAGAGCACCATTGTGGAAGCGGTTCGGGATATTTCCTTCCTATCCCCGGTGACATTGAAGTCTTACTTCTCCCAGGTGGGCGACAACCTTTTCATCCTCTGCGGTACATCGAAGCCGGACCTGGCGGAGACGGTGACCATGGACGGTATGACCAGCCTCATCCACATGGCGAAAAGCATTTTCCGGTACGTCCTCATAGACTTGTCCTCCGGATTTACGGACATTACCTGTACTGCCTGCGAAGAGTCCGACAAAACCGTACTCATGGCCATGGTAAACGGGGGCTATGAAGTGCAGCATATGAAACGGGCCTTTGAAATCTTCCAGTGCTGGGACGACTATAAGACAAGAATCCGTCCGGTATTTACCCGGGTGAACCCCTGCACCGAAGAAGAGCGGGCTGCCTTTTCCAAAGCCCTGGGCTTCCCGGTGTACCACGTACTTCCCAATGAGTATCTGGCGGTCTCCTCGGCCGCCGATAACGGCCGTCTCGTCATAGACCAGGAACCGGATAATCCATTCTCCCGGGCGGTCATGGGAATGGCCGATGAAATAGCGAAGGGGAGGATATGAAGGAGGGGCTCTGGCCTGTGGCCAAGGCTGTGGCCTGACGGCCAAGGCAGCGGCTGGCGCCGGGGCTAAGGCTTCCGCCTGGGCTCAACGAAGGAAAATAGAATAAGGCCTTCGTCCGGGCTCTGGTTTGTGGCCGGAGAGAAAAGAATAATTTATTTAAGAAGATGTTTGCATTCTGCTTTTTCTATGTAGGAGAAACCTGATATGAGCAGTTACAAAGAGCTTCGAGTCTGGAATGAGTCAAGGAAACTTATGAAGGATATATACTTACTGACTCGTAAGCTTCCGGAGTATGAATTGTACGGTTTATCAAGTCAGATGAGACGAGCTGTGGTATCTATTCTATCAAACATTGCGGAAGGATCCGGACGAGGAACGTTGCAGGATTACATTCGTTTTCTATATTTGGCAAGAGGTTCTTCTTACGAGTTGGTTACACAACTGATAGTATGTATGGACTTGGGGTATTCTCCTAAAGATGAAATTGGTCCCTTAATAGAAAAAGGCCAACAGATTTCCTGGATGATTACCAGACTTATAAATAAACTTGAATCCATGAGGCGAGACGGACAGACGGTTTGGGAAGAGCCTGAGGAATACAATGGTTTTAACTAAAACGCCTCAGTTATATAAATTATTTCGCGACTTGGGTTCTAGCTTTGTAACAGCTTTGACCGAAGTAGATATTGGCGCCAGTTGAAATACAAATTTCATTCCTTGAGCCCTGGCGATAGCCAAAGCCCTGCCGATAGGCATAGCCCTTGTCCGCAGGACAGAGCCCCGGCCGCAAGGCCGCAGCCGTTAAAATTGGCGATAGCCTGAATACATAATTCCATCCATAAGCC
>PPYE01680862.1_pt1 | contig 21019 bp, 18 predicted proteins | sample 1559881 | NCBI WGS metagenome assembly PPYE01 (sample SAMN08240022, study PRJNA423297) | Human gut metagenome, whole genome shotgun sequencing project.
GATTGTATATATAGGGAAAGATATATTTATTTGGATAGGTTCTCTTATAATATGGCCTATTTTGTAAAGATAGTAAATGATGAAAGAAAATGGGGGTTTTTGAAATATATTGATGGAAAGTTTATAGAACTATATTTGAAGGGTAAAGAAGATTATCCTATTGAAATGAACAATGATTTTCCTGTTAAAAGAGAACCTTTACGTTTTGAAAATGGAAAAGTCTGTATTGATAATATTTATTATGATTTAAACTTACAGAAACTTTCTTGTGATTATCCTTGCTTGGAGCACAAAATAAAATATTATGACGTATATAATAAATATCTTAAAAGTGTAGTTATGGAGCAAGATTCTTTTTTGTATTATGATGGAAAGAGGGTAGATTTAGGAATCAATTTATATATAGATAAAAATTTAGGGAATGGATTTTATACGGCTCTTTATTATCGTCATGGAACATTCAATACAAAGGGTAATATATTGACTTTGGATCAAGTTTCTTTTCCTATAGTGAATAAAGAGAATGCTCCTAAAGATTTGTTTAGCCGTACAGCTATAGATGAAAATCTAAAAAAAAATATTTTTGCATGTAATTTTAAGCCGATTGAAAAATAAGAAAAACAGTCCTATGTTTTACTGACAATTTGTCAGTAAAACATAAATTTCTGTATTGTTGAAATAATTGGCATAAGTTTTGTTCTATTATCTCATGATTATTTTAAACAAAATATGAATATGAAAATAAGACCTTTGGCAGATAGAGTATTGATACTCCCTGCTCCAGCAGAAACAAGAACTAAAAGTGGTTTAATAATTCCTGATACAGCTCAAGAAAAACCGTTGCAGGGTGAAGTAGTGGCAGTTGGCCATGGCACTAAAGACGAAGAAATGGTCTTGAAAGTAGGTGATACTGTATTGTATGGTAAATATTCTGGTACTGAAATCGAATACGAAGGTGTGAAGTATTTGATGATGCGTCAGAGCGATGTACTGGCAGTTTTGGGATAATTTAGGTAATTAACGAACTTAAGATTAGAAAGGAAATTCACTATGGCAAAAGATATTCTCTTCAACATTGACGCTCGCGATCAGTTGAAAAAAGGTGTAGACGAACTGGCTAATGCAGTGAAAGTAACACTGGGCCCGAAAGGTCGTAATGTAATCATCGAAAAGAAATTCGGTGCTCCTCACATTACAAAGGATGGTGTAACTGTAGCAAAAGAAGTGGAATTGAGCGATCCGTTCCAGAACACAGGTGCTCAGCTGGTAAAATCGGTAGCTTCGAAGACGGGTGATGATGCGGGTGACGGTACAACTACTGCTACTGTATTGGCTCAGTCAATCGTAGGTGTTGGTTTGAAGAATGTAACTGCTGGTGCAAATCCGATGGATTTGAAACGTGGTATCGATAAGGCTGTGGCAAAAGTTGTGGAATCTATTAAGGCTCAGTCTGAAACAGTGGGTGATAACTACGACAAGATTGAACAGGTTGCTACAATTTCTGCAAATAACGACCCGGTTATCGGTAAGTTGATTGCAGATGCAATGCGCAAGGTTTCTAAAGACGGTGTCATCACTATCGAAGAAGCTAAAGGTACAGATACAACAATCGGTGTGGTAGAAGGTATGCAGTTTGACCGTGGTTACTTGTCTGCTTACTTTGTAACTGATACTGAAAAGATGGAATGTGTGATGGAACATCCGTATATCCTGATTTACGATAAGAAGATTTCTAACTTGAAAGATTTCTTGCCTATTCTGGAACCGGCAGTACAGAGCGGACGTCCGTTGCTGGTTATCGCAGAAGATGTAGACAGCGAAGCATTGGCTACTTTGGTAGTTAACCGTCTGCGTGGTCAGCTGAAGATTTGTGCGGTGAAGGCTCCGGGCTTCGGCGACCGTCGTAAAGCGATGCTGGAAGATATTGCCATATTGACCGGTGGTGTCGTTATTAGTGAAGAAAAGGGCTTGAAACTGGAACAGGCTACTTTAGAAATGCTTGGTTCTTGTGATAAAGTGATTATTTCCAAAGAAAATACAATCATAGTAAATGGTATTGGTAAGAAAGAGCTGATTCAAGATAGAATTAATGAAATTAGGGCCGAAATTAAGAACTCTACTTCTGACTACGATAAGGAAAAATTGCAGGAACGTCTGGCTAAATTGTCAGGTGGTGTAGCAGTTCTTTACGTAGGTGCTGCCAGCGAAGTAGAAATGAAGGAAAAGAAAGACCGTGTAGATGATGCCTTGTGTGCAACTCGTGCTGCTATCGAAGAAGGTATCGTACCGGGTGGTGGTGTAACTTACATCCGTGCCATCGATGCATTGGAAGGCTTGAAAGGTGACAATGCAGATGAAACTACAGGTATCGAAATTATCAAGCGTGCCATCGAAGAACCGCTTCGTCAGATTGTAGCTAACGCTGGTAAGGAAGGTGCAGTTGTAGTACAGAAAGTACGTGAAGGTAAAGGTGACTTCGGTTACAATGCCCGTACAGATGTATACGAACACTTGCATGCTGCCGGTGTAGTTGATCCTGCAAAGGTTACTCGTGTAGCATTGGAAAATGCCGCTTCTATTGCAGGTATGTTCCTGACTACAGAATGTGTCATCGTAGAAAAGAAGGAAGAAAAACCTGAAATGCCGATGGCTGCTCCGGGAATGGGTGGCATGGGCGGTATGATGTAATCTTCCCCTTTCAGATATAAAGCAAATCCCAGTCGGAAATATTTCTGGCTGGGATTTTTTTGTGTTAGAGAGAGATTAAGAGAGAACTAATTGTAGCCGTTATTTTGCTTGATTACTTCGTTTGACTCATCTATTACAGATTGTGGAATCGGGAGTAAATGATGCTTAGGCATTGTAAAACCAGTTACTACTTGAATATAATTAATTGCTTCATTTAATACTCTATAGTAAGGATATAAATTACCGCTTTTATTAAGTCCTGTATGGCAGGTTTCTACCAGTTCGTTCCCATCCAATGATTGTATAGGCTCCAACCATTCGAAAGACTCTCTTACAAAATTAAGTGCTTCAATGGTTTCTTGGGGATTACTATCCTTGGCACTAATAGCTAAAATCAGTTTGCTTTCTATATCAGCGTAGCCATTTTGGATAGCACTTCGGATGTTTTCGTATGCATCAATATATTCTCCAGCTAACATGTGTACTTTCGCCAGTAGGAAGCTTGTTTCATTTTTTAATTCGTTAGGACAAGTTTCTTTATACTGTTTGAGATTTGAAATCAGTTGGTCTTTACTTTCATCGGCGGATATGAAGTTGCTTCCTGATTTGAACATTGTTCCGAAATAAGCATAAAGGTCTACTTTAATGCGATAGACACCAAGTTGAATTGTCTGTTTGGCCGTGGAGTTGTCAGTCAGTCCGTTCAGCAGTTTCTCTCCGGTTTCTAATGTGTTGAAAGCTGAGGTATAGTAAATATTTGCTAAGGCTTTCATGCTCTCGTCACTTTCGTATGGAGAGCCGCCGTAACCTGTGATGAGCTGCATCTCTATATTTAAGAGTTCATTGTTGTAATCTTGCAGGGCATTGTTCCATTCAGTCAGTGCGGTCTCTGTTTCATTGACAGCAATCATATAGCAGGTTTCAGTGAGGTTACTTTCTGGGCGCCCTTTATAATTTAAGTAGTAAATATAAGGCTCACCACTTACTTTATCTACTTCGTTTATTTCTCCGTCTCCGTTGAGGTCAACATAGGATAAGTTTCCGTTTTCTGTCATTCCTGCGAGCAGGTATCCGTCAGCGAGATTGGAATGACCTTCTTTGTGGAGGGTGTAGGCCAGTGTGTCACAGTTGTGTGAAATTACAGCTGTGCCTGTGGCATCAGTGGTGTATGTACCGATTTCAGCTCCGGTATTTCCGTTCTTTGCTGCAATGGTTACGTTTTCCAGCGGTTTATATCCTTTGTCTATGAGGTTTACTTTGATTGTTGTTTGATGCTTGTAAGTAACAGGTGCTTCTATCATAGGAATCACTTCAGGAACTACATACACATAGCTGTTTCCGGCTTTAATGGCATTGCCTTCAATTTTGACTCCATTAATCTGTACATCATCTTCAGTACGTGTCACATAAAGCGTTTCGTTGCTAATGCTGGTTAGTTTTGTGCCATCTTTCAAATCGTCTTTTGTATAGCTTCCTTTAACGATGTGATTTTTGATGGAAGCGGTATCCAATACGGCAGCACGGCTTGCGGTACTTATGTTTTTTACCGCAAAGACGGTCAGTTTGTCTTGTGTCAGGTCGGCTACATTCACTTTTTCCAGTATTTCTACAAACTGGCTGACTTCCGGGTTGTTCTCTTTCAGTACTTCTACGATTTCTTGAACCGCTTCCTGTCCTTTGGAAGGAGGAGGTTCCGGAGTTGGGTTTTCTTCGTCACTGCATGCATTCAGGAGGCATAAAGAGAAGATGCCTAACAAATAATAAGCTAATGTTTTCATGGTAGCAGATAATTTAGGTGAAACATAAAATAAAACAAAGCAATACTTATTTCAGCGGAATACTGAGGTAGCCTTTCGACAGGGCTTTAATAACCAGGTCGGTGGCATTCTTGGCTCCGAACTTCACCATCAGGTTTTTCCGGTGCCATTCTACTGTATTCTCTGAAATAAAGAGACATTCGGATATTTCGTGGGTACTCATGCCTTTGGCTATGGCTTTCAGTACATCCAGTTCCCGAATGGTAGGAGCAGAATCGAGGGTGTCGGGTGTGTGCCCGATCTTATCTTTTTCTTTATAGAGTTTCTGGAATTGCGGACAATAGTATTTTTTCCCCTTTAAAACTGTCTGTAAGGCTTTTTGAATGTATTCTCCTGCAGAAGACTTGAATACCACGGCGTCGATGTCAGGGTGTTTCAGTTTGTTGACAATCCAGATTTCCTCGTGCATGGTGCTGACAATAATCCTGGCTTCCGGAGATTTCTGCTTAATCTGATGAATCAGTTCGAAACCATCTATATCAGGCAGGTCCAAATCGATGATATACAGATGAATTGAATGCAGAGCGAGCAAACTGCCCAGTTGTGAACCTGTTTGGGCAGTATAGATGTGTTCTATGCCTTCAGTCTGGAGAAGCAGGCTTTTTAGGCCTTCCAGCACGAGAGGATGGTCGTCTATAATGGCTACATTCAAACTCATGTAATAATTGTTTTTATGTATTAACAAAATTACGCAACCCTCTTGATATAATACCCACGGGAATCCGTAGTTTTCTATGTGAAGAGTGGAATAATTATCTGTACTTTCCCCTCTTCAAATAAAATGTCTCCTTTCATTGACAAGACCCTTTCTTTCATGGTCTGTAGCCCGATACCTTTTTCTGAGGTAGAGCTGAATTTCCCGTTGTGTGAAATGGTGAGTTCCAGATTCGGAAGTTTCCACTCCAGTGTGAGATGGATTTCCGTGGGGGAGGCATGTTTGAGCGCATTGCCGGTAGCCTCCTGAATGATGCGGTAGATGTTCAGGCAATAAGTTTCCGGAAGTACAGACCAGTCGCATTCTTCGGGAAGAGTAGTCAGGGTGACTTTACATGATGCAGAGGTCATCCGTTCAGCATAGTTCTGTAATACTTGCTTTAAAGTCGTTTCCTGGAAGGTAGGAGGAAGCAGTTCGTGGGATACACGTCGGATGTTCTCCCGGCTGGTGCGCAGGAGTTCTTTCCACGATTCGTTGAGTGTGGAGGCATTCATCTCGAGTGCATACAGGTCGTTGCAAACGCCGTCGTGAAGTTCTTTGGCCAGACGGTTGCGTTCTTTCTCGAGCTCTTTCAGGTAGGCACGTGTGGCATTGCGTTCCGTATCGCGTTGCAAGGTTTCGAATTCACGCTTTTGTGCTTCTGCTTCTCTTTTCTGCCGTTCGATACGGAGCTTTTGTTTTTGGATAAAGTAGAGTGAAACGAAGGCCATTATAGCTATCAGGATTAACAGAAACGTAATCTTCAATTGCAGATTCTGTTTTTCCTTTTGACGCTTTTCCTGCAGCTTCTGGTACTCCAGTTCTTTTTTCTGGGTTTCATATTTCACGGAAAGCTCTTCCAGCTGGCGACTTTTTTCTTGCACGAACAACGAATCGCTGAGTGCCTTGGCCAATTCCAGCGTGTGGTAGGCCTGTGGAAAGTCAGATAGTTCCTTGTAGACAAGATGAAGGTTGTTATACACGTCATATTGCAGGAACGGATAATTTTCGATGCCCGGAAGTTGCAGGATTTTCTGTGCAGTCTGAGTGGCAGCCTTCCATTCTTTACGGGTCTGCTGGACATAGAAAAGTACCTGATAGTAATTGACAAGTGCCATGGTCGAGTTGACCTTAGCGGCAAGTGCATTCGTTTGTTCTACCAGTTTCTGGATTTCTGAGGCAGATGCCTGGGTGCGGAACAAGGTCAGCAGGTAGTACGTGCGGGCACCAAGTTCCGTTTCTGGCTGTTGCAGTTGCTGGGATAGGGCAATGGCTTTAGACAGATAGGTTTTGGCGGCTTCGTATTCTTCTTGAGTGATGAAAATGGAAGAACAGACGGTATAAATCTGTGTGCGGAATGACTTATCCTGACATTTATCGGCCTGCTTAACCGCATCTAAGGCGTATTTTACTGCCTGAGCCGGATTTTTCATATCCAAGTAAACCGTAGCCAAGTTGTTGTATAATGTGGTGATTGCCTGTAAATTTTCTTCGTTGTTACCGGAAAGAAGGGGCGCATATTGCAGGGCTTTGTCGTAGGCAGCAATTGCTTCGGTGAGTTTCCCGGACGAGCGCAGGTAGACTCCTTGTGAAGTGTAACATGACATCATGGCACAGGTATCCTTTTCTGTCATTGCAAGTTGAAGAGCTTGTTCGATAGCCCATAGGGCAGAATCTACCTTACCTGCCTGATAATAAGTATCGGCCGTTTCTGTCAGTTTCTCTACATCCGGCTTGGGAGTGACGGAAAAAAGAAAGCCGGGAATACACCATAACAAAATGAAGATGCAGTTTTTCATAGGCGGCTGTTATTATGTGTGGCTTTTGCAATGTAGCCAAAAAGTTTGGATTATTCTATAGTTTTGTGTATTTTCATCAAGTTTTTTACGAATTACTAAAAATAATATGGTATGACGAAAGAAGAATTGATGTGTAAGGCTATTGAGTTGTCAGTGAAGAATGTAGCTGAAGGTGGCGGTCCTTTTGGTGCTGTCATTGCAAAGAACGGTGAGATTGTGGCTACGGGAGTAAACCGTGTGACGCCGGATTGCGACCCGACCGCCCATGCAGAAGTAAGTGCCATCCGTGCGGCAGCTAAGAAACTGGGTACATTTGATTTGAGTGGTTGTGAGATATATACTTCTTGTGAGCCATGTCCCATGTGCTTAGGTGCAATCTATTGGGCACATCTGGACCGTATGTATTATGGAAATAACAAGCACGATGCAGCAGCTATCGGCTTTGACGATGCCTTTATTTATGAGGAACTGGATTTGAAACCGGCGGAAAGACGTCTGCCCTCAAAAGTTTTGTTGCCGGAAGAAGCTATTCGGGCTTTTCAGGACTGGACTGAAAAAACAGATAAGGTGGAATACTAAAATGATTGGGTAATAAGGCTGTAATGCCTTTATATTTTTTATGTTTCCCACGGCGGAACCGTACGTTTTTCATACCGGAAACGTAGGGTTTCGCTGTGGGAAACTTATGTTTTCCTTAGGGGAAACGTAATAAGGATAAGACTGTTTTACAGAAAAGTATGTAACGTTTTCTGTTTACTTTTGTTCTTGTTATTGCTGATTTAGAACTGTAGTGAATTCTCGCTCAAAATTAGGCGTGAAAACGTTTTTCCCTAAATTTTGCCGAATTTCATCCAGTGGCCAGAAACGTCCTCCTGCCAGTTCTTCACTGGGTGAGATAGGTCCGTCGAATACGGTTTTGTGCGAAAATACCAGTTCTTTTTCCCGGTCTGATTCAAATACATAATGTGTCAGCAGCTGAGAAGTAAAATCGGAAATGCCGAGTTCCTCTCCGGCTTCCCGTTTCAGTGCCATTTCCACGCTTTCTCCCAAGTCTACATGTCCTCCTACGGAGGTATCCCATTTTCCCGGTTGGATGTCTTTCCATTCCGGACGTTTTTGCAGATACAATTCTCCTTTGCTGTTGAATACATGCAAGTGGACTACCGGATGCAGCAGCTTGCTGCCGTTGTGGCATTCTCCTCGGGTAGCGGCACCTGTGATGTTTCCTTCTTCGTCTACGATGGGAAACATTTCTTCGCTATTGTCTGTCATTGTTTCTTCTGTTTGGGGTTAGGGGATGAGTAAAGATGAATCTCCGTAGCTCAGGAAGCGGAAATCATGCGCCAGCGCGTAATCGTAGATGGGACGCCAGTTTCCTTTTACAAAAGCAGAGACCAATAACAACAGGGTGCTTTGCGGCTGGTGGAAGTTGGTGACCATTTTCTTGACGATGTGGTAATTATATCCCGGTGCAATGATAATCTGTGTACTGGTGTGCAGGGCATCGAGCTGGTTCCGGTCCATGTAGTCGAGTATCTGTTGCAGGGCTTCTGTGGTACTTAACTCCGGATGAGTTTCGTAGGGTTGCCATTGCTGTACGTGCAGTTCCTGCTGGCTGGCATCGGGGTGTTGTGACAGGGTGACACCGATGTAGTAAAGGCTCTCCAGTGTACGGACAGAAGTGGTTCCTACCGCCACGGCTTCACCTTCATGTGCTAAGAGTTTCTCTATGGTTCCACGGTTTACGGAAATGTATTCCGTATGCATTTCGTGGCCTTCTATTTCTTCACTTTTCACCGGTTTGAAAGTGCCGGCTCCGACGTGAAGGGTGACTTCTTCCAAATCCACTCCTTTTTCTTTGAGAGCGTTCAATACGCGTTCCGTGAAATGCAGACCGGCAGTCGGGGCAGCTACGGAACCTTTTATCTTCGAGTAGACGGTCTGGTAAGTTTCCTTGTCGCTTTCCTGTGTTTCTCTGTTCAGGTAAGGAGGAATGGGCAGTTCGCCGAAGAACTCCAGAATGTCGGCAAAGGTTACTTCCGGATTGTCCCAGGTGAAATCAATCCAGTGGCTGGTGCCGTGACATTCTCCACGAGTAGCAGTCAGCGTCAGTGTCTTTCCCTTTACTGTCATTTCCTTGTGCAGAGGGCCTTCTTTCCATTTCTTCAGGTTGCCAATCATGCATAGCCAGGCCGCATGCTGGGTTTGCTGGAAGTTGAGTACATAGTCGTTGGGTTCGATGGGCTCCAGACAGAAAATCTCAATCAGCGCGCCGGTTTCCTTGCGGAAGTGCAGACGTGCCTGAATGACTTTCGTGTTATTGAAAATCATGAGGGTACCGGGCTCCAGGTAGTCCGGAAGGGAGGTGAAATGTGTTTCACTGATTTGCCCGTGCTGATACACCAGCAGCTTGGACTGGTCGCGGACTGGCAGCGGAAATTTAGCGATGCGTTCATCCGGCAGCGGATAGTTGTAGTCGCTAATCTTTATATGTTTTGTTTCTTCCATGTCGTTTATTTTTTTGCAAAAGTACAACAAATAGCAGAATCCTCCTAACATAATAATTTTTTCGTGGACTTCCTTTTGCAGACTGCTGAATAATTTCCATATTCCGTGGAAAGTCGTTACATTTGTGAGTGTAATAAATTGAAGACAGATTATGAAAATAGGAGATAAAGTACGCTTCCTGAGTGAAGTAGGTGGTGGTATTGTCCGGGGATTTCAAGGAAAGGACATTGCCTTGGTGGAAGGAGAAGATGGTTTTGAAATTCCTATGCTGATTAGGGAGTGTGTGGTAATACAGACCGACGATTATAACATCCCGTTAAAATCTACAGCCAAGCCTTCTGCACCGGAAGTTGAAGAAGAGGAGGAAGAAAAAGAAAAGCCGATAACTTATCGGGCACCTGAAATCCGTGGAAATGATGTACTGAATGTATTTCTGGCCTACGTGCCGCAGGATGTAAAGTCCATATCCTCTACTGCGTTTGATGCCTATCTGGTGAATGACAGTAACTATTTTATTGATTATTTGTATCTTTCGGCAGAAGGTAAGAGCTGGACCTTACGCAGCCGGGGAACGGTGAAACCGAACATGAAGATGCACCTGGAAGAGTTTGAAAAGAGTGCATTGAATGGCATGGAGCGTGTGGCCGTACAGCTTCTGGCTTACAAAGATGACCGTACTTTCTTACTGAAACAGGCGGTGAATCAGGAGTTGCGCATTGATACCGTGAAGTTCTACAAGTTGCATACCTTCCAGTCTTCTGACTTTTTTGAGGAACCGGCCTTGATTTATGAGATTGTCAAGGATGATGAAACGGTAAAGCAGGTATATGTTTCGGCCGATGATATCAAGAATGCACTGTTGCAGAAGAACGTGCAGGACGTACCGGCAAAGTTGCAGAAAAAGCAGCATGTGGTAAAGAATGAAATTGTGGAGGTCGACTTGCATATCCATGAACTGCTGGATGATACTACCGGTATGGGAAATGCCGAAATGCTGAATTATCAGCTGGATGTGTTCCGCAAGACATTGGAGGAATACAAACAGAAGAAAGGGCAGCGGATTGTGTTTATCCATGGCAAGGGAGATGGTGTATTGCGTCGGGCTATCTTGGATGAGCTGAAACGCAAATACAAGACTTATCAATGGCAGGATGCTTCTTTCCGTGAATATGGTTTCGGGGCTACAATGGTTACAATACATTAAAAGATATGGGAACGTTAAAAGAAATGCTGTCGGCCGACCGTTTTGCGGCTGAGACTGGAGTGGAATTACTGGAAATCAGTCCGGGATATGCCAAAGCTCGGATGAAGGTGACTGAAAAGCATCTGAATGCCGGAGGAGTTTGTCAGGGAGGTGCATTGTTTACATTGGCCGATTTGGCATTTGCCGCTGTGGCCAATAGCCGTGGACGTCTGACTTTGTCACTGAATGCCAATATCACTTTTCTACGTGCTATCAGTGAGGGCTATGTATATGCAGAGGCTACCGAGACGTTCAATCATGGAAGGGTACCTTTCATTGAGGTGCGTTTGGTGGATGAGCAACAGCAACTGATTGCGGTGCTGACCAGTTCCGGATATCGGAAAAGCGAAGAATTGAATATCGACGAACTGGAATAAATTCGGAGTATAGGAGAATGTGTCAAACGGAGAATGCTCGTTACTGAAGTGGGCATTCTCCGTTTGTATTTTGGATTAGATTTGTTCAAGGGCCTGACTCAGGTCGGCAAGCAAATCTTCAATGTGCTCGGTACCGATGGAAAGACGGATGGTAGACTGTGTGATGCCTTGTTCTGCCAATTCCTGGTCGTTGAGCTGGGAGTGTGTCGTACTGGCCGGGTGGATGACCAACGATTTGACATCGGCTACATTGGCCAGCAGGGAGAATATCTCCAGGTGGTCGATGAAGCGGTGCGCTTCTGTACGTCTGCCTTGGATTTCAAACGTGAAGATGGAGCCGGCTCCTTTGGGAAAATATTTCTGATAAAGGGCTGGGAAAGTGTGCTCAGGAAGGGAGGGGTGGTTGACCTTTTTCACTTTAGGATGATGCTGCAGGAAGTCTACTACCTTCAGCGCATTCTCTACGTGGCGTTCTACTCTGAGTGAGAGGGTTTCCAGTCCTTGCAGAAGGAGGAAAGCATTAAACGGACTGATGGCGGCTCCGGTATCGCGTAACAGAATAGCACGTATTCGGGTGATATAGGCCGCAGGACCTGCCACATCGGCAAAGCAAAGTCCGTGATAACAGGGGTCGGGGCTTGTCAGTTGGGGGAATTTACCGGAAGCTTTCCAGTCGAATTTGCCGGAATCCACAATGATACCTCCTAATGACGTGCCGTGTCCTCCGATAAATTTTGTGGCAGAATGTATGACGATGTCGGCACCATGTTCAATGGGGCGTAGCAGATAAGGAGTAGCAAATGTGTTGTCAATCAGTAAAGGAATTTGATGACGGTGAGCTATTTCCGCAATGCGGGCAATGTCGACAAGCGTGCAGTTTGGATTTCCTAAACTTTCAATGAATACCGCTTTGGTATTGGGCTGGATGGCCTGCTCCACGTTTGCCGCTTCTTCTGCGTCTACAAAAGTGGTGTGTATCCCACGGCTGGGGAAAGTATGTGCCAGCAGGTTGTAAGTTCCTCCATAAATGGTACGGGCCGATACAATATGGTCACCGGTGCGCGTAATATTTTCAAACGCATAACTGATGGCAGCCGCTCCGGAGGCTACGGCCAAGGCAGCTACTCCTCCTTCCAATGCAGCGACTCGCTGTTCCAGTACACTTTGGGTGGGATTGGTCAGTCGGCCATAGATGTTTCCGCTGTCTTCCAGACTGAAACGGGCTGCGGCATGGGCTGAGTCATGAAAGACGTACGAAGTCGTCTGATAGATGGGGACTGCTCGTGCATCGGTCGTCGGATCGGGATTTTCTTGTCCCACATGTAACTGGAGGGTTTCGAAGTGTAGCTTAGTTCTATCCATAGTCGTAAGTGTGTAAAAGTGATTAAATGATACTGCAAAAGTAGTTTGTATGGTTATATCGTCCAATATTTGATGAAAATATGGAGAATTGTTCTATATAATGATGGTTCGAAAGAAAAAACTTGTAGATTTGCTGTCGTAAAACAACTCATAATAGAATAATATTCTTATGACAGAAAAACTGGATAAAGTGGATTTGCAGATTCTCCGTACGTTGCAGGAGAATGCCCGGTTGACCACTAAAGAGCTGGCGGCACAGGTTAGCTTGTCGTCTACTCCTGTGTTTGAGCGGTTGAAAAGGTTGGAGAGGGAAGGATACATCAAGAAGTACATTGCTGTGCTGGATGCCGATAAACTGAATCAGGGATTTGTGGTATTCTGCAATGTCAAATTGCGTCGGATGAATAAAGACATAGCTATGGAGTTCACCCGTATCATTCAGAACATTCCGGAGGTGACGGAGTGCTATAACATTTCCGGCAGTTACGATTATCTGCTGAAAATTCATGCTCCGAACATGAAATATTACCAGGAGTTTATTATTAATGTATTGGGAACAATTGACAGTCTGGGTTCGCTGGAAAGTATGTTTGTCATGGATGAAGTGAAGCATGACTATGGACTGCACATATAGGGATAGGAAATCCTTTTCTATGTATTTATTCCATAAACAGAATAAAACATAGAATATTATTCTAATTCTATCCGTCTTTAATGGGAAAAACAGTCCGTTTTTTCTAAATATCTTCCGATTGTTGGTGGATAGCACTTTTGCTTGTATCTTTGCCGACAAATTATACAAATGCACTATGAAAGTAATAGATTTGATAAAGAATAGTAAGGAACCCGTGTTTTCCTTTGAGATTTTGCCACCGTTAAAGGGAAACAGTATACAAAAAGTATATCACATCATTGATAAGTTGAGGGAGTTTGACCCTAAATACATCAACATCACTTCACATCACAGTGAGATAGTGTATTTGCCGCAGCCCGACGGAAACCTGAAGAAAACTACGGTACGCAAGCGCCCCGGAACGGTAGCCATTGCCGCAGCCATTCAGAATAAGTATGGCATTCAGGCGGTGCCTCATATCATCTGTAAGGGATTTACGAAGGAGGAAACGGAATATGCCTTGCTCGACCTGAACTTCTTAGGCATTAACAACTTGTTGCTGCTGAGAGGAGATTCCAAGCCGCTGGACATTGCAGAAAAAGATTTATGTCTGTACCATGAGCATGCCACCGATTTACAGGAACAGGTGAACCGTTTCAATCAGGGCATTGGACTGGATGGTTCCAAGATAGAAGGAATTGAAACTCCTTTCTCTTACGGTATGGCTTGTTATCCGGAAAAGCATGAAGAAGCTCCCAATATGGAGTCCGACCTGTTCTACTTGAAAGAGAAGGTACGCAACGGAGCTGATTATGTGGTGACACAGATGTTTTTCGACAACGAGAAATACTATGCTTTCGTAGAACGTTGCCGTCAGGAAGGTATTGACGTGCCCATTATTCCGGGAATCAAGCCGGTGGTATTTAAGAATCAGTTGAATGTATTGCCTAAAGTGTTCCGCACAGACATTCCTGAAGCCTTTGCTTCTGAACTTCGTAAATGTACGACGGACGAAGAAGTGAAAGCTGTAGGAGTGGAATGGTGCAAGGCACAGTGTAAGGATTTGTTGGCACACGGAGTTCCGGGCCTGCACTTTTACACATTCATGGCATCCGATAGTGTATATAAGGTAGCCAAAGAGGTGTATTAACCTCTTTGACTTTTTACATCGCAATCCTTCTTAACCGGATACGCAGGTTGAATAATTCAGCATCTGTGTGCGGGGAAGAGGGATTGTGTGGTTTTATAGTGAGGCTATGCTCTTTTCCGTTCACCGCATCCGGCAGGATGAAATCCTGACGGTAGGCTTTCTGTTCCTCGGCAGGGCGCAGCAGATAAGCCGCTTCGTCTTCAAAACGGTTATAGCTGCGAAGGATTACCTGATTCTTTCCTTTCTTCAGTGGAAGAATCACTTTTTCCGTACGGAACTTCGTGCGATACGGATTCAGATGCTTGGCTATCAGTTTTCCGTTCAGGTAGACCTCCATTCCATTTCCGGCACCAATTTCCGCCAGAATATGCTGTGAACGCGGGGAGTCTATTTCTCGCATCACATAATAGCTGGATAGAATCGGGCAGGAAACCTTGTCACTGTCTTTATCTGTTTTGGTCCAGGTTTTACCGGATACAGGTGCATGCTGTAAGTCTGCATCCAGTTTCTCTGCCGAATGGAACACTCCGCTGCCGGGACCACATACGTAGGTTTCTCCCCAGGTAGTACCTGAAAAAGCAGTTTCTTTTATCTCTTTTCCTTTATCCAGTGTTACGGAGTAGGTCTTTCCATCCAATATCAGGTCTATTTTTCTTCCTGCTTCCTGTGAAGTATAGATAATCTCCAGTTGTTTCAACAAAAGTTGTTCGAAATTCCAGCTGTAGCCCGTAATGCTGCGGTAGTTCGTATAGTAATCAAAACAGGAGTAACTGTATTGCGGCGTAGCGTTGCGAGGAGTAAGTACGGCATTTCTGATGGTCTTTCCAGGGAACGGTTCAATCTTTTTATCGAAGGAAAGAGTTAATACGTGTATGTGTTTATCTTTGTAGGCTGAGGCCGGTACGGTCAATACTACCTCGTCACCATATTGCAGGTATGTAGCCATTTTCCCGTCTCCTTTCTGCAGAAGATAGCCGGGCATTTGCAGGGTGATTTTTCCATCTGCCGGATATTTCCCAGAGAGAAACAAGTACAGGTGATTGTCTTTGCGTGTTACTTCTCCCCATGTAAACTCTTCCTGGAAAGGAGAAGCTTCCGTCTGATATACAGCGTAGCCATAGCGGGAAAGCCAGTCGCCCACCTGTTCCAACACTTCTTTCTCAAAGTCAACTACTGCTCCGTTTCCCTTCGGACCTATGTTCAGCAGGTAATTTCCTCCTCTGGAAACCACATTAATCAGGCTCCGAGTCTTTTCGCGTACCTTATTTTCTATACATCCGCGGTCCTGCCATGCTCTGTATCCCCAGGTCTCATCGAACATGGATGCGGCACTTTGCCAGGGAGCATGAAGGGTTTTGTCAGGATAGTCATTGTCGGCCATTACGCAGAAATCATATTGGTCATTGCCCAGGCGTCCGCTCACCATGCAGTCGGGCTGGTAGTGGTGTACCAGTTTATACAATTCCTTACTTTGTGTCGGGGTGTTTGCTCCCATATCAAACCAAAGTTCGGAAATCTTTCCATAATTGGTAAGGAGTTCCTTCAGTTGAGCTTTCGAAAAAGCATGGTGTGCTTCTGTAATAAAGTCAGCGTTATGGGGTGACATGGGCGATGCATACGGATAGTGCCAGTCGATAAGCGAATAGTACAGTCCGAACCGCAGTCCATGACGGCGGGCAGCTTCTGATATTTCTTTCACGAAATCCCGTTTGCATGGAGTCGCATCGTATGAGTTGAAAGAAGTAGTAGCCGTTTTGAACAGGCAGAAGCCGTCATGGTGTTTGCTGGTCAGGATAATGGAATGCATTCCCGCCTTTTTTGCCAGTACAGCAATGGAGTCCGCATTAAACTGTGTCGGATTAAACTGGCCGGCAATTTTTTCGTAGTCTTTCTTGGAAATTGGGGCAAAAGCCTGAATCTGTTCACTGTATCCATTCTTCACCTGTTTACCCTGCCATACCCCGCCTAATTGTGAGTAAAGTCCGAAGTGGATAAACATGGAATATTTGTCTCCGTGCCATTGGCGGAAGGCTTCTTGAGATACCTGGCCTTTTGCTCCCAGGCCTATCACACACATCAATAGAATGATTAACAGTTTTTTCATGGCTTCTTATTTATGCTCTTTAAGAGCAAAGATAACGAGTTCTTTGTTTTTATACCGCTTTTTTATGTAATTTTGCAGCCGATTTTAAAAACCATTAAAAGTACGTTAAATTAAAATGAAAAAATTATTTCTTTTTGCGTTTATTCTTCTTTCTGTATGCGCAGGAAAAGTGATGGCTCAGAACATTCAGTTGCATTATGACTTGGGGCGTGCCTTGTATAAATCATTGGACGAACGTCCGTGGGTGACTACAACGGTCGAGATGTTCAAGGCAGACAAGTGGGGTAGCACTTATTTCTTTGTCGATATGGATTATACAGACAAAGGAGTGTCATCTGCTTATTGGGAAATCAGCCGTGAACTGAAATTCTGGAAGGCTCCTGTTTCTGCACATGTAGAATACAACGGAGGTTTGAATTATATCAACAATGCCTTCTTGGGAGGTGCTACCTACTCATGGAACAGTAATGATTTTTCCAAGGTATTCGGCGTACAGGTGCTGTATAAATATATTCAGAAGAATGAAAAACCGCATAACTTTCAGTTGACGGGTACATGGACCCTGAATTTCTGTAAGGAAAAATTTACTTTCAGCGGATTTGCGGATTTCTGGCGTGAGAAACATTTTGATGCAGATGGAAACAACCACGACTTTGTATTCATCAGTGAACCGCAGTTCTGGGTAAACCTGAATAAGTTTAAGCATGTAAACAAAGACTTGAACCTGAGCGTAGGTACAGAATGGGAATTGAGTACGGATTTTGCCGATCGTAACGGATTCTACTTCATCCCGACACTGGCCATGAAGTGGTCTTTCTAAACCGGTTGAATCATTTAAAGCAATTATAAAATGAAAATGCTGGAAAAATTATTCGGTTTTAACCCTCGTGAGACGCGTGTGCGTACGGAAATCTTGGCCGGAATCACGACCTTTCTGACCATGGCCTATATTTTGGCTGTCAATCCCAACATTCTGGCGGCTACAGGTATGGACAAGGGAGCGCTTTTCACAACAACAGTCATCGCTTCGGCTTTTGCTACATTGTTGATGGCCTTTTATGCCAAATTGCCTTTCGGACTGGCACCGGGAATGGGGTTGAATGCGTTTTTTGCCTATACCGTTTGTCTTACGCTGGGCTATACCTGGCAGTTTGCTTTGACTGCCGTACTTTTGGAAGGAATCATATTCATTCTGCTGACGGTTACCAATTTGCGTGAAAAAATCGTAGATGCGTTGCCCTTGAGCCTTCGCAATGCCATTGGTGCAGGTATCGGTTTGTTCATTGCGTTCATCGGTTTGCAGAATGCCGGTATCATTGTGAATAACGATGCGACTTTGATTTCATTGGGAAATATTACTTCTGGTTCGGCCTTGCTGGGCATTATCGGCCTGCTGATTACTTCCATCTTGCTGGTGAAGAAAGTCCGTGGAGCCTTGCTGATAGGAATCTTGCTGACTACTGTTATCGGTATTCCTATGGGATTGACGCATCTGGATGGCGTGTTGAGCACTCCTCCTTCTATCGAACCCATTTTCTTCCAGTTCCAGTGGGAGCATATCTTTACAAAGGAAATGGTGATTGTAGTGTTTACTTTCCTGTTTGTAGATATGTTTGATACCATCGGTACGTTGGTCGGAGTGACTACAAAGGCCGGAATGGTGACAAAAGATGGAAAGATTCCTCACCTGAAGCAAGCCTTTTTGGTGGATGCCATCGGAACAACAGCCGGTGCCATGCTGGGTACCAGTACCATTACCACCTTCGTGGAAAGTGCTTCCGGAGTGGGCGAAGGCGGACGTAGTGGACTGACTTCCTTTGTTACGGCAGTGTGCTTCCTTCTGTCATTGTTTTTGGCTCCGTTCTTTTTGGCAGTACCGGGTGCAGCTACGGCTCCCGTATTGATTCTGGTAGGTCTGATGATGATGTCTTCTGTGAAGAAAGTCGATTTTATGGATTACTCAGAAGCCATTCCGGCGTTTATCTGTATCATCTTTATGCCTTTGGCTTACAGCATCTCCGATGGAATCGTGTTGGGAATGATCAGCTACGTCCTGATTAATCTGTTGTGCGGACATACCAAGAAGCTTACACCGGCCATGTATATTCTGGCCTTCATCTTTGTCTTTAAGTTCTTCCTGTAAGCTTTTCATTCTATTGGAATTTGTTGCGGAAATGCCTGAGTAGTTACTGCGGGCATTTCCGCTTTTTTTCTCCCTGAAGGCCGTTTTTCCTTTTCTTTCAAACGCCTTTACGTTCAATTCAAAACGCACTTGCGTTTAAGATCAAACGTCCTTGCGTTTTACTTCAAACGCACTTACGTTTTAGGTCAAACGCCCTTGCGTTTTTTTCTTGTCTGCTTTTTATGCAGAAAATAAGAACAGTTTTCTTTACTTTGCATGAAATTGATAACTTTGTGAAACTTATATCTTTTAAATGTTCAATTTTTAACAAGTAACAACATGAATGATTCTTTTTTGGAAACACGACAGGTCGTAAAACGGTATGCCAACCATACGGCGCTGGATGGAGTAAGCATCGCAGTGCCCGAAGGACAGGTATTTGGTTTGCTGGGACCCAATGGGGCAGGAAAGACCACGCTGATTCGTATTATCAACCGTATTACAGCTCCCGATGCCGGTGAGGTGTGGTTTGACGGACGACTCTCACGCCCGGAAGATATTTATTCCATTGGCTATCTTCCCGAAGAACGTGGACTTTACAAAAAAATGAAGGTGGGCGAACAGGCCATCTATCTGGCACAATTGAAAGGATTAAGCCGTCAGGAGGCCAAGAAAAGACTAACCGACTGGTTTGAGCGCTTTGAAATTATGCCTTGGTGGAACAAGAAACTGGAGGAACTTTCCAAAGGTATGCAGCAGAAAGTGCAGTTTGTCATTACCGTGTTGCATCGTCCCCGCCTGCTGATTTTCGACGAACCGTTTTCAGGCTTTGACCCGGTAAATGCGGAACTGCTGAAAAGAGAAATCCTGAAATTGAAAGACGAGGGACATACCATTATCTTCTCTACGCATAACATGGCTTCTGTGGAGGAAATCTGCGACCATATTGCACTAATCAATCATTCAAAGGTGGTGTTGCAGGGAGCGGTAACAGACATTCGTTCACGTTATAAAAGCAATCAGTATGAACTGATGATGCAGTCTTCGAAACCGTTACAGAATTCGGATACCTTTGAAATTGTCAGCAGTGAGGTGCAGGATGAGCAGACGGTAAACTATAAACTGCGGAAGCTCACTTCCATTTCCAATTCTGAGTTATTGTCACTTGTAGGTGCGCAGGGCGAAATCTGCAAGTTTACCGAATGTATCCCTTCCATGAACGATATCTTTATCCGTACGGTAGAGGGGAAAATCTAATCAAAAAAATCTTTCAGTTATGAACAAGACATGGATTATTATTCAGCGTGAATTCATAAACCGGGTAAGCAAAAAGTCGTTTATCCTGCTTACCATATTGATGCCGTTCATTTTTGCGGCACTTATTTTTGTCCCGTTGTGGTTATCCACGGTCAAGGGCGGAGACCAGAAACAGGTAGCCATTATTGATGCCACCATGAAATATCTTCCTCAGTTTAAAGACGATGAATCCTGGCATTTTGTGGGAGTTCCCCAGATGGAAGCCTCTTTTCGAAGTGACTCCACACAGTTTGATGCCGTGGTAGAAATCAAGGCCGACCTGGCTGAACATCCGGAGGCCGTAACGATTTATTCGCGGAAAGAAGTTCCTAACAGTCTTTCGCGCCTGGTGAGTGAGACGCTTGACGAGCAGGTACGTCAGGACAAGCTGCTGCATTATGACATTCCGCAGTTGCCTTCCATCATGCAGGATGTGAACCGCAAGTTGAATATCCGCACGGTAAAATGGGGAGAAGACGGGAGTGAGAGTGAATCCAACACAGGAGCGGCTATGGCAGCCGGTATGGTGCTGACTTTTCTGATTTACATGTTTGTGATGTCATACGGAGGTATGGTTATGCAAAGTGTGATGGAAGAAAAGACCAACCGCATTGTAGAAGTGATTGTTTCTTCTGTTAAGCCCTTTCAGTTGATGATTGGAAAAATTATCGGTATCGGACTGGTCGGTGTGGCACAGCTGGCTATCTGGGCGGTGTTGATTATAGTATTGTTGGCTGTAGCCGGGGGAATCTCTGGTAGTTCGCCCGAACTGATGGGAGGAGCATCTGGTTTGCTGGCAACTCTTCAGGGACTGAATCTGGCCAAGATGGGAGGACTCTTTGTCTTGAACTTTATCGGAGGGTACCTGGTGTATGCTTCCATATTTGCAGCTATCGGTGCGGCCATCAACGGGCAGGAAGACTCTCAGCAGTTTATGATGCCGATTGTTCTTCTGTTGATTTTTGCCCTCTATGCAGGTATTTACAGCTCCGATAACCCCGACGGACCGTTGGCTATCTGGTGTTCCATGATTCCGTTTACTTCACCTATTGTCATGATGGTGCGTCTGCCTTTCGATGTACCGGTGTGGGAAACGATGCTGTCTGTAGTTATTCTGTACGTTGCCGCTTTCGGCATGATTTGGATAGCCGGAAAGATTTATCGGGTAGGTATCCTGATGTATGGAAAGAAACCTTCTTTCAAGGAAATGATTCGCTGGATTACGTATAAGTAAGTTATAGTAATT
>PPYE01384890.1_pt1 | contig 21011 bp, 20 predicted proteins | sample 1559881 | NCBI WGS metagenome assembly PPYE01 (sample SAMN08240022, study PRJNA423297) | Human gut metagenome, whole genome shotgun sequencing project.
GGTTTTCCGGAAGGTTTGTAATTTTTTTATTTCCTGTTCCTCCGCTTTTCTTCTTCTCCGCAATGTTTGTGTCAGGGAAATTCCGCGACGGGTATGCGTTTTCTGGAAGGTTTATAATTTTTTCGTTTTCCCTTTCCTCTCCCGTTCCTCCGCTTTCCTGTTCTTCCGTTTTTCAGCCCCCTTTTTTTGTTCTTTTTCCTCTGTTTTTATATTTTTACATTTTTCTCAGCATGTATAAAAAAACTCCTTTGTTGTTGTGCTGAAGACAGTCAGTCGGCTGTTTAATAAAAGGCAAAGGCGTTTTTTTTAGAATATATATAAGTAATACGGTATGAAACCGAAAGATGTCATGGTGTTTTGCCCTCAAAGTATCGAAGATAAACCTTTGTGTGGAAACAGGGCCTATTTTAAGGAGACCGTTTTGGCGGAAAGGAAGCAATATACAGGAAGCAGAGATATATATCGGCCGTATTCAGATGTTAACGGAAATACGGCCAAAATTTGCAGTATCCGGCATCAGTCGGCTTTCCAGAGGGAGAAAATAATTTGTTAATATGCAAAGCGTGATAACGCAGAATTTTGATATTGAAAAAGAGAGTTCCGGTGCAAAAGGCATTATATGGAACCATAGGAAAAAATGCAAACAGGACAGCTGAGTATATCAGGAATCAATTAAAAAAGACGCGGAGGCAGGTTGGCAGATTATGGGCTTTGTCCCGTTTATGGTGAGCCAGGCAGTCTGCGTCTGGTTGGAATTGGATATGCCCTTAAGGCGTGGCCGGCACCGTGAGGGGGTACCCTTAAAGAAGAACCGCCGGCTTAGCCGGCGGGAGCTTTTTGTTGCGGAAGATAAGAGTGTCAGATGTAGCCGTACGAATGGAGCAAAAGGAATATTCCGAGGACGACACGGTAAATGACAAACGGCAGAAAGGTATAGTTTTTCAGCCATTTCATCATAATGAAAATGGCCGCGATTGAAGCGATGAAAGAATAGCCGATACCGCTTAAGGCATAGTGCAGGTTTTCGTAATTGCCGCTCTGCCAGATCTCTGCGGCAACCAGAAGACCGGCGCCGGCGATGGCGGGAACCGAAAGCAGCATGCAGAATCTGGCGGCTTCTCGGCGTTCCAGCCGGAGAAAACGGCTGGCGGTGATGGTGATGCCCGAACGGCTGGTGCCGGGAATCATTGCCAGACACTGGGCCAGACCGATCAGAAACGCGTCTTTGTATGTCATATCGGCAATGCTGCGCTTTGAAGGCTGAAAACGGTCGGCGATCCACAGCAGAATACCGAACAGGAGAATGTTCCAGCCGATGATTTTGGTGCTGCGCAGCCATTCCATGCCGAAGTGGTGCAGCGCCAGACCGAAGACGACTGCCGGGACGGTGCCGACGACAAGCATCAGCAGCAGCCTGAGGTCGGCGGCCGGCAGTTGGTTTAAAATAAAGTCTTTGGCGGCGGCGGAAGCTTTGCGCAGATAAAAATTTTTAACGGACGGAAAGCGGTTGAAAAAGGCGTTGACCAGTCCGTAGAGCATGTCCCTGATGTCGCGCCAAAAATAGATCATTACCGCGAGGATGGAGCCGACATGGACGGCAATGTCGATTTCCAGCCCCTGATCGGGGAAAGAAGTGAATTTGGAAAGCAAAATGAGATGTCCCGACGAGCTGACCGGTAAAAATTCGGTGAAGCCCTGAAGAGCCGAGAGGATGATAATCTGCAGGTTGGTCATGTTTTTAGTCCGTTTTCTTGCCGTCGGTTATGTTGCGGCATGTTTTGTGGTTGAGGTTTAAGAGCGAATGCGGGCGGAAACGCACGTTGTTTAAAGAGGCGCCCCAGTGCAGATGGGGGCCGGTTGCGCGGCCGGTATGTCCGACCAGGCCGATGATTTGTCCCTGTTTTACGATTTCTCCGGCTTTTACTTTAGCTTCTTTCAAATGGGCATAAATCGTTTGCAGCCCCTGACCGTGGTCGATGATGACCATGTTGCCGGTGTAAAAATAGTTTTTGCCGCTCAAAATGACTTTGCCGCTGCCCGAGGCCTTGACCGGCGTTCCTTCCGGCGCGGCAATGTCGGTGCCGCTGTGGGGGCTTTTCGGCGTGCCGTTGAAAATCCGCTGATTGCCGAATTCGCCGCTGATGCGGCCTTTTACCGGCAGGATGAAACCTTCGCGCCAGTAGTCCCCCGGCTGCATGACGGTTAAAGAGCGGCGGACGTCTTTTTGTTCGCGTCGGATTTCCGCGTCGTGTGAGGAATCGGGGGTGACTTTTGATTGCGGGATGCCGTTGATGCGCTGGATGTCCCAGTCGTAAGTTTCAACCGGCAGCCGGTGAAGCCGTTTGCCGCCGTCCGGATAAAGCAGGGATATGTCCGCGTTTGCTTTCTGGTCACGGCCGAAAGCAAGGATAAAATATCCGTCTTCGGTAACCGGATAGTTTTTGCCGTTGAAAATGACCGCTTCGGCATTGTCCTTAACCCGGCCGGCAATGATTTCCCCCTGTTTGAAGTCGCCGCAGAGTTCGACGGCCTTGGCCGCGGACGGCAGGGTTGCCGCCAATATGCTAATCGTCAAACAAATCGCCTTGTAATTCATTTTTCCTCACTATTGGCCGGACTTTGACCGCGCCGTCGGCAAATACGATTTCGAGACTGCCGTTTTTGCGCGCTTCGTCCGCGTTGCAGACGGTTTTCCGCCGTCCGTTTCTGATCCAGGCAAAACCTCTTTTCAAGACCGCTTCGACCGAAACGGACTCGAGCCGAAGGCCAAGGTTTTGCAGGGTTTCGTTTTTCTTGTCAAGTATGTTGGTAATGTAAAAAGGTTTAATTTCATTTAAATTAAGCCGGTTTTGCCGGTTTTCCAGGTAATTTTTAAAACCGATCCGCAGGCGTTCGCTCCGGTCGTCCAGCTTTTGCATGTTTTCAGAAAGAATTTGTTCCAGGTTGGGGATCCCCCGTTTGAGTCCGTCGAGCAGGCTCCGTCGTTCCTGCAGATAGCGGCCGCCGGCGCTGAAAAGGCGGCTTTGCAGGGTGAGCAGGCGGGCTTCGAGTTCGCTTTTGACCGGGACGGCAAATTCGGCGGCGCCGGTCGGCGTCGGCGCGCGCAGGTCGGAAACAAAGTCGATCAGCATGGTGTCGGTTTCGTGTCCGACGGCGGAGATCAGGGGAATTTCGGAATCGTAGACCGCGCGGATGACGATTTCTTCGTTAAAGCACCAGAGGTCTTCCAGCGAGCCGCCGCCGCGGGCGACGATCAGCAGGTCGGGACGGGGAACCGGGCCGTCCGCCGGCAGGCGGTTAAAGCCGTTGACCGCCGCGGCGATTTGTTCGGCCGCGCCTTCGCCCTGAACCAGAGTCGGCCAGACGATGATACGGACGGGAAAACGGTCGGTTACGCGGTGGATGATGTCGCGGATGACGGCGCCGGCCGGGCTGGTAACCACGCCGATAACCCGCGGCAAAAAGGGAATCGGTTTTTTGTGCGCCGGATCAAACAGTCCTTCGGCGGCGAATTTCTGTTTGCGCTCTTCCAGCAGCTTCAGCAGGGCGCCGGCGCCGGCAACTTCCATTTGCTCGATTACCAGCTGGTAGCTGCTTTTGCCGGCAAAAGTGGTGATGCGTCCGGCGGCGACGACTTCGAGGCCGTCTTCGGGTTTGACTTTGAGACCGGCGGCCACGCCTTTCCAGCAGACGGCGGAAAGGTTGGCGTTTTCGTCTTTGAGCGAAAGGTAATAATGTCCGGAATCCGCTCTTTTGCAGCCGAAGATTTCGCCTCTGACGCGTACGCGGGCAAAGGCGTCTTCCATTGTGCGTTTAATGGCGAAAGAAATTTCGCTGACGGTATATTCCGGTATCGTTTCCTGCATGTCCTTCCTTTAACAGCGCACAATTTTAGCGGATTGCGGAAATTCCCGCAAGCTTTATCGTTGCGGCCGGCAAAAAAAATTTTTTTTGCTGGATTTAAAACGAAACTGTTTTAAGATTTTCCCATACGTAAAGACGGAGGACTGACTGATGAGGAATTTGCGCGTTTTGGCCTTGCTGGCCGGTTTGGGATGGTGCTGCCGGGCTCAGGCGGCGGTTGACTGCAACATGCCGGAATTTGAGTTCGTTAACGATGCCTATGTTTGTTTGAGCGGCACTTTCAAGGCACAGAACAATCAGATACAGGACATGGAAGACAAACTGAAGCGCCCTTCGGAAAAAATCAGAAACGAACTGGCGCAGGTGAAGAAGAAACTGGCGCGCGAAACCGGGGATACGCCGAAGGCCTCTGCTGCCCGGAAAAAGCTGGAAAAGTGGGCGGACGAACTCCGTCGGCGCGTGGACGAGGCGGATAGGGACGCCCGGGAAAAGCGCAATTTTATCGGCCAAATAAAAAACGAGGGGCGCGAATGCCGGACGGAAAAATGCATGAAAGAAGTTTATGCAAAAACGCTGGCCGGGCTGATCGGTTTTTCCCGTCAGCCGGCTTGCACGCTGCCGCAAATTGCCGACGAGTGCGAGGTTTATGTTTACAATACGCCGCCGCAGGCCAAAAAGAGCATGGCGCCGCTGCTTTCCGAAAAACTTTACACGTACCGGGAAAAAGTTCGCATTAACCGGCCGGACAAATGCGTTTATTTGTTCCTTGCTTCGGGTTATCCGCAGGTGTGGGACATCCTGACAACGGAGGGGACGGATCTGCGGGGAATCTATGTCGGCGGTGATTTGCCGCAGCTGGTGCGCGGTTATCCCGAGGGAACGGAGGTGAGGGTTCATTACCGCGGCGAACTGCTGAAAGGGGCGGAAAACTGTCTGCGTTCGTCGATTGATCTGGATAAACGGCAGGAAAACAATTTTCTGGATCGGTTGAAAATTGCCCCCGAACGGAGGATTTACGTTTCCGACGGCAAAATCGGCGACAATGCGCCGCTTGACACTTATCGCTATCGGGCCGAAAACGCTGCCGGAGCAACGGCGGCTGCCGTTTTGCCGCCGCGGGAAGACGGCTGGAAAAAACTGGTGGCGGACGGCAAGGTACGGAAGGTTACTTCCGCAGATATCGAGCGTTTTAAGAAAAACGGCGTGATCAATCTCGACAACGGAAAATTTGTGTGGCGCCGTTCCGATTATGACGAATTTTTCCGTTATGAAGACGACATATTGAGAAACGGCTATATTTTGCTGGATGACGTTGAAAAATTGCCGGCCGGCGATCCGCACGTTTTCGTTTTTGTCGGTGCGGGGCAGCGGCAGCCGGAGAATTTGGCACTGGATGCGACTTTCGGCGACACCGTTTCAAAAGTGGGGATGTTTTCCCGTTCGTTTCTGATGCTGCCGGCGGAAAGGGAAGATTTGCCGGAGCCGGCAGACTGCAACCGTCCCGAAGGAATCGTGCAGAAAGTGTTGTGTACCGATGCCTCCCTCCGGCAAAAAAATCTCCGTCTGCGCGAACTGCTGGAGCAGCGGCGGGACGAGATGCCGGAGATGATCAATGCCTATCAGGTTTATACGTTGTTTCATTTGAACGACTGCCGGACCGGAGCCTGCGCGGAAAAAGTTTTGGACGATGCTGTCAGCTGGCTGGAAAACCGCAAGTATCTGGAACAGACGGAAACGGCCCGGCCGTCGTTGTGCCGGCTGAAGGACATTAAACCGGACTGTGAGGTTTATGCATACAGCGCCTATCAGACGGGCAACGAGATGAAAGGCGTTTATATAAGCGAAGAAAACGAAACTTTTAACGCCAAAGTCAAAATCAATCAGCCGGGCAAATGCGTCATTTTGTTTTTGAGCGCTTATGAGCCGGTAGTGTGGGACATTTATGCCACGCCGGCGACGGATTTGCAGGCGGTTGTCGCCGGCGGCCATGAAGAGCAGATGCTCCGCGGCATGAATCCGAAGGTGCAGACCAAAGTGCGCGACGGTAATCACCGGGCAGCGGGGGACGACGTTTGCCTGGGGAGCTATTACGGAAAGGATGAAATCGTTGAGGCCGTGCGGAATCTTAATCTCGGTGTCAAAAACGTGCGGCTGCTGGACAAACCGGTTATCGGCGAGGAAGTCGATGACAAGTTTTATGAATATAACCCGCAGGTTATTGACGGAGAATTCGTTATGCCGGAAATAGCGCCGGCGAATACGGGGTTGGAGCAACTGACAAAAGAGGGAAAGCTCAGAAAAGCCGGGAAGGATGATATTGCCAAAATCAAGGCCGCGGGTTATTCTTTTCTTACCGGGGTTTCGTTAAAAGGGGATCGGAATCCGTTTGAATACGGCGCGTTGAGAATGTATGTCCTGCTGAAGGAATTTGTCAGGCTGCCGCGCGGGCTGGCCGGTTCAAACGGGATTGTACTGATGGTGCCCAAAGACATGCGCGTGCCGGACAACAACGACGGACATAATGATTTTTACAGGGTTGATCTGCCGGCTTCCGAATTTTGGGCGGATAAATAAAATTGACGGAAAATATAACAATTGACTTTTTGTCCAAGTGTCGTATCATACCAAAATACAAATAATTTTTAATTTAATATTTTTATGGTACCATGTATATTTCAACTGAGCGAACTCGGCGAGTTTGGCTTGGTGCTTCAGGAACAGAACAAAGACAGTTTCATGCGTCGTTTTGCAGACTGTGTCAAAGCGCTGCTTTTTGCCAAGGTGACCCAGGGGTATGCCGTGGGCGGTTTTCCTTTTGCCGGAAACGCGGTATGGGAAAGCAATCCGGCCACCGTCATGTCCGTTTGGGCGTTGTCCGATTTTAAGACCGATCTTAAGGCCGACTGGGCGCTGTTAAAGGAAATGATGGTGTTTACGCCGGATTATGGCATGCAAAAGCTTATTGCCGCCAATCTCAGGTTTCTTCAGCGCTGTCGTGCCCGCATGGCAAAACTTGCCGACCGCGGTTTATGGTATCTGTTTTGCCATTGCCGCCGTTACCGCGCCGTACGCCGTTATTTTCATAACGCCGACCGGACGGTGACGTTTCAGGATCTTTTTTCGGCGGCGATTGCCCAGTTTGTTTTGAAAGGCTGGGGAAAAGCCAGTGATTTCAAGTGCCTGCTGAGCGCTCTGTAGTTTTGAAGCGAATGAATGCGAAAGGAAAACGGTTTGACCGTTTTCCTTTTTTTGTTTTAGCCGGCGATTGTGAAGACGGAACGGAAAACAGTCTTTTCCGGAAGAAAAATAAAGTGTTTTCTTTTGCGGCCGGCCGGTGTAACATACCGGAAATTTGTATTGTGGCAAAAGGAGTTCAAATGCGGAAGATCGGTATAATTTGCGCGGGGGACGAAGAACTGGAACCGTTTTTGCGCCGAATGGGAAAGACGGCCGTATCGCAAAAAGCCATGTTGTCGTTTCATGAGGGCCGGGCGGCCGGATTTTCCGCGGCGGCTCTTTTCTGCGGCGTCGGCAAAGTGAATGCGGCGGCGGCGACACAGATTTTGATCGATGATTACGGCGTTGACGCGGTCATTAATGCGGGAACTGCCGGCGGGATGGACGAAAGTGTCGGGCTGTTTGATACGATTGTTGCGGAAACGACGTTTTATCATGATGTTGATGACGGTATTTTGACCGAATTTCATCCTTGGCTGCCGGCTGCCCGTTTTGAGGCCGATCCGCTTTTGCTGGCAGCCGCCGGGAGAGTTTGCCGCCGGAATGCAAAAGTGAGGCGGGGGCTGATCGTGACCGGAGACCGGTTTGTCGACGGCGGTATGCGCAGCCTCCTTAACCGGGAATACGCGCCGCTGGCCGCAGATATGGAAACGGCAGCGGTGGCGCATGTGTGCCACGTCAATGCGATTCCGTTTCTTGCCGTTCGCTGCATTACCGATACGTCGGTTTGTCCGGGGCAGGACGCTTTTGAGAAAAACTGCGCGCGGGCTTCGGAAATTGCCGCCGACATCGTTTTTGAGATTTTGCGGGAATTGACGGTCATCGTTCCGGCGTTGTCGTGACTTTAACGTTTTGTTTTTTTTAACGGCCGGCAGCATTTCTTTGCTCCGGCCGTTTTCAGAAACAGTATGGTCAGGTGTCAGTTTAAGTTGACGATTCCGCGGGAGAAGGCGTAAACCGCCCATACCGCAATTACGACCATCAGGCAGGCGAGGGCTCCTTCGCCGACGGTGAAGGCCTTTTGGTCCGGCGCCGACTGTTTTCTGGCCCAGACGAAAACCGGAATGCCGACGGTCATGAAAATGACGGCCATCAGCAGGTAGTTGAGACCGGCGGCATAAATCAGCCACAAGGCGTAAACCGAGCCGATGACGGAAGAAAACAGGGCGGTTGAGCGTCTGATATAGGCGTTGGTCGGATATTCGCCGTCTTCGCAGATTTTCCACAGATAGGCGCAGCTGGAAAAATAGGCCGGCAGCACCATTACGCTGGTGATGCTGAGCATGGTGTTCCAGGCGTTGTTGGAAAAGTAGACGAGCAAAATCATCGCCTGCATCAGGGCGCTGGTGACCCACAGCGAAACCGAAGGCGCCTGATATTCGTTTTCTTTGGCAAACTCTTTGGGGAAAGTTCCGTTTTCCGCCGCCGCCTGCGGAATCTGGGCGGTGATCATGGTCCAGGCCAGCCAGCTGGTCAAAACCGAAATCAGCAGGCCGATGTTCATCAGCCAGGCGCCCGGACGGCCGATCGCCTTTTCCAAGATGCCGGCGGTGGACGGGTTGGGAACGGCTGCCAGTTCGGTCTGGCTCATGTAGCCGAAAGGCAAAAGCGAAAGCAGAATATAGATGCCGAGACAGCCGATGAAACCGAGCAGGGTGGCTCTGCCGACGGTTTGCGGGCTTTTGGCGTGTTTGGACATGACGACGGCGCCTTCAATGCCGATAAAAGCCCACAAAGTGACCAGCATGGTGCTTTTGATCTGGCTGCTGAGACCACCGAGAGATTTGGTGTTTTCGCCCCAGAAGTTAAAGTCGAAACGGTCAAAATGAAAAATGAACGCGATGATGACGATAAACAAAATCAGCGGCACGATTTTGGCGACGGTGCCGATGGTGTTGACCAGCGTTGCCTGTTTGATGCCGCGCAGTACTAGGAAATTGAAGCCCCAGATCAGAATTGAGCCGCCGATGATGGAAGCGAGGTTGTTGCCGCCGGCAAAATACGGCGGAAAGAAATAGTTGAGCGCATCCATGGTGATGACGGCGTAGCCGACGTTGCCGCAGATCTGGCAGAGCCAGTAGGACCAGCCGATGGTAAAGCCCACATAGGGGCCGAAGCCTTCACGGCTGTACATGTAGATGCCGGCGGTAAGATCCGGTTTGGCAACCGACAGGGTGCGGAAGGTGTTGGCGATGAAATAAACGCCGAATCCGGTAATTGCCCAGGACAGAAGGACGGCGCCGGCCGAAGCGCCGGCGGCCATGTTTTGCGGCAGGGAATAGATGCCGCCGCCGATCATTGAGCTGACGACGATTGCCGCCAGCGCCAGCACGCCGAGACCGCCGTTTGCGGGCGCCGGCGTTTCCGGAGCGGAAGGTTTGCTTTTATCAGTCATTGTTTCATCCTTTGATTAAATTGTTTTTTATTTGCGAAAGGAGGCGAAGCAATCGTTTTCAAAGGATTGTTCCGCCTCGCGTTCGGCATCGGCTTCTCAAAACAACCGAGGTTTGACGTCTCGGCTGTCTTCATCGAAGCCGATTATACCTTGGCCGGATCCGCATGTTCGAAATTGAGGAAGCCAAGGCATGTCAGGCAGTAGCCAAACTGCTGCGTGATGTTGATGTAGTTGTGGAAGAGCTGAAATTCGCTGTGTTTTTGCACGCCGCGGATTTCCAGCTCGTGGTTAAGCGAGCGGTTCAGCCACATTTCGCAATGTGTTTTGGCGATATCGTCGTCGATATAGGTGTCGAAATATTCGACATATTCGGCCGCCCAGCCGCCGATCAGTTCGCCTTTGGCGTCTTTGCCCCAACAGATGCCGACGCCGGTGGCGATGGCCTTGTGCTGGTCGCGGTTGGCGCCGTTGCCGGCCATGATCACTTCCAGTACCGCGCCGTGTTTGAACTGGTTGACCACTTTGTCGACCGGAACGATGTTGCCGAACAGTTCTTTCGGCAAAACGGAAGTGTAAGGAATAACGTTGAAGTTTTCGATTTTCGCCTGCATCAGCGCGGAATCGTAACAGAACGTTTCAAACGGCTGCGGGGGAATGCCCTCGTCGGCCTGTCCGGCACCGCCGGTCTGAAACGCCAATGTCGGGTAACGAACGCCTTCGGTCATAATGTTTCTCCTTTGAAAAAATGTTTTTTGCTTTTTACAGCCTATGAGGTAATCGGCGGCCCGCCGTTTTCAAGCGCGGCTTATACTAAAGATATAAAAACCAAACGGCGTCCTTTACCTTTGATTTTTCGTATATAAATAAAAAGACATCGGTAATTTCGGAGGAGAGGAAAAATTATGAAGATGCGATATTGCTTATTGATCGGGAGCGTGCTCGGCAGCCTGCTGGCGGGGACGGCTGACGTTCGGGCCGACAGCGGAGATCTGCCCCAGGGAGCGCAAAAACGGGTGGACGACGCCTACCGCCGGCGCAATTTTACGTTCAGCGATTTTGGCAGGGATTACGGTGAATTTAAAAACTATCTGAACAGGGAATACGGGTTTGACTATTCCTTTGACGTTTCCTATATGCCGCAGCGAGGGGCGCCGAACGGCCGCAAAACCGCCTATCAGACCTTGATTTCGCCGAGTTTTACCTGGACCGCGTTTAACAACGAGTACGGAACCGGCACGCTCAATTTCGCCTATACGGTTGCCCGTTACGGCGGTTCGCAGGCGGCAAGGATCGGCGGCAATATCGGCGCGGTGACGGAGATCAACGACTATGACGACAAATCCAACGCCTTTAACGAGCTGTATTACAGCTATCAGGCGGGCGGCAGCTGGAAATGGCTGACGGTGGCCGCCGGACAGTTTCCGCTTTCCAACTTTGACGGTACCGCTTACGATTCAAACCAGCAGGTGAACTTTATCAACTACGCCCTGTCGCAGAACGCCAGTTCGACTTATTCCACCGCCGGGGTCGGCGCCTATTTGCAGGCAACGCCCAATTCCGAATGGACGTTTGCCGTCGGTGCACAGGACGCCACCAATGTCGACGGCATCAGCGTGCGGTTCAACAACCTTAATGAAGAACATTACGCCACGTTCGGTTATATTGCCTACAGTCCGACGATCAAAGGGCTGGGGGCCGGGCAGTATTCTGTTTTGCTGTACAATCAGCCCTGGGTAGAGGAACAAAAACAGACCACCAACGGCTGGTCGGTCAATCTCAGCCAGGCGATCGGCGACAAACTGACGGTGTTCGGACGGGTCAACGGCGTTTCGGGCTCAACCGCCGAGATCAACCAGTCGTGGGTGCTCGGCATGGTTTACAATAATCCGCTGGACCGCAATCCGCTGGATCAGATCGGACTAGCTTTCGCCTATAACAAAATTGACGGGAAGGCGGTCGGCGAAGAGCTTTCCCATGACAGCGAGAAAGTGCTGGAAGCCTATTGGGCCTGGGGCATTTCCAAATGGATGACGATTACGCCCGACATTCAGTTTTACATTGATCCGGCGCTTAATCCGAAATCGGATTACGGCACCGTGTTCAGCCTGCGCGCCAGCTTCTTTTTCTGAACGGAAGACGGTATATGCCGAAAAGCCCCGTCGGAAACGGGGCCTTTTTTGTATAGCGAAAGTTCCGGCCGGGCCGGGCGGTATTTTGACGGCGCTTCAGATTTCCCGTACCGCGTTGAAACGGCGGACGACGGTGTTGTCGGCCGGAATGTCCGCCAGCAGCCGGTCGTCCGTTTTTTGCAACAGCATCTGAGCCGTATGGTTGCGCGGATCGCGGCCGTTGTATAAAATCTGCATCATCTTCTGCGCTTTGGGCAGGGGAATAATCTGGCGGCCGTTTTTTGCGGGTGTGATCAACTGTTGTCTTTCCAGTTCAAGCTTGATGGCTTTTTCCGTTATTTCCCTGGTTTTGATGACGATGCCGGTCCGCTTTTGCAGGTTCCATTCGCCGTCGTTGTTGAAACTGCGGACTTTGCCGTTGCCGATATAGGTGGTGGCATGGTAGCGGCCGCCGCCGCGCGGAGTCATGACAATGTCGCCGATTTCCAGTTCGCGGACATTAATGCTGCCGGAGCGGATACAGTCGCCGAAGCCTTTTTGTTTCAGATGACTGACGAAGCGCCGGCATTCGACGGCGTTGAAACCTTCGCTGTCGTATTCGGGCAGGACGTTGTTGAGATCGCCGCAGACGTTGGCGTCTATCAAGGCGCGGTTGATGGCGGTGATGCAGTAGTTGTTGCGTCCGGAAAGACGGCCGTCGGGATAAACGATATCGAAAAAGTTGTTTTTGACGTATTTTGTTTTTTGTCCATTTTGGGTCGCTTTTTTCAGCGCTTTAAGGTGCTTTGAGGTCGCTTCGAGAAATTCGTTGACGAACCATTCCGCCCGGCCGGCGATTTCGCCGTCAACGTCGATTTCAATCATCCGGTTGTAGGCCAGAAGCGAAACGTCGCGTTTGCGCTGTGCCAAAGCGCTGCGTCTTTCGGCCACGTTGATTTTTTCTTTTCCGCCGCCGTTTCCTTCCGCTCTCACCTGTCCGCTGAGCGTCGCCGGCGATGAGGCGACGGCCCCCATGACCGAAAGGCCGAACAGGTAGCGGCGGATTTTATAGACGGCTTTGCGCATTCTGATTTTTAAAATTTTTAATGTTTTTTTCTTTTCCGGGGACATCTTTTCGCTTCATTCCGAGTTTGATTCTTATTTTTGTACAAATATAACTTTTTTCAGGACAAAAGTCACGAAAAAAGTGATCACAGCGTCATTTTTTTTGCTTTACATTTTAGCCGATTTAAAGGTAAATAGAGAAAGCTGAAAAACAAGATGTTGAAGATACAAAATGGCTGATAATTTTTTTAAGACAACTCTGGCGCTGGCCGCGCTTTTATCCTGCGCCGCCTGTCAGAGCGGACAAGCCGTCCGGCCGGCGATCGTGCCGGGCGTGGAGGTCAGAATGCCCGAAAACAAAACCGCAAAGCCCGAGCCCCGGCCGGTCAAACAGCCGCTGAAGGTGATCGGGGAAGTGGAGCCCGTTTATTTTTTGCCGATGAAATCTCCTTTTTTGTCGCGGATCGACACCGGAGCGGAAACTTCTTCGGTCGACGCCGATCATGTCGTTTCGTTTGAGCGCGACGGCGAAAAATGGGTGGCGTTTAATCTGGTGAACCGCGAAACCGGCGAAAAACACCGTTTTGAGAAGAAAATCAAACGGCAGCCGACGGTCAAGCGCATCAACGGCAGCGAAGAGCGCGTGGTGGTGATGATGGACGTCAGAATGGGCGAGGAAATCGTCAAGGCGGAATTTTCTCTGGCCGCCCGCGACCGTTTCAACTATCAGGGGCTGATCGGCCGCAATATCCTGACCGGCCGTTTTGTCGTCGACACCTCGCTTGCCAACGCGCTGCGTTAGATAAAATTTACCAACAGAGGCATCCATGCTGAAAAAACTGAAATCCGTAAGAGCCTTTTTAACTCTCGGTTTGCTGCTGTCGCTGGCGTTTGCCGGTTACAGCGCTTATTACAAGACAAAATACTGGGGTTTTAACTTCACCCCGCGCAAAACGACCGACGTATGGACGGTCGAGGAACATGTCAGTTTTGTGCCGAACGGCGAAAACATCCGCATTTCGATGGCGCGGCCGCTGTCTACCGCCGGTTTCAAAATTTTAGACGAAGACATCGTCGCGCCGAAGTACAAGATCGAAAAGAAAACGGATCGGATAGAGCTGACTTCCAAGCCGCGGCACAAGCTGCAGGACATTTATTACCGGGTGCTTTTGTATGACAACGTCGACAGCCGCGGCAAAACGAAGGCGGAAAAACCGGGAAAGCCGCAAAAGCCGATTATGGACGAACAGACGGCCGTTTTGGCCCGCCAGCTGCTGGAAATGTCCGGGCAGCAGTCCGGTGACGGGATTCAGCAGGTGATTGCCCTGTTTAACCAAAACCCGCCGGACGAAACGGTGCAGTCTTTCGTGCCCGCGCCGAGAACCGCCAAGGCCACCGCGCAGGCGGTGATTGACCTTCTGGCGCTAAAGGATGTTCCGGCGCGAATGGCGCGCGGCATCAAACTGTCGGAAGGCAAAAAAACGCTGGTGCCGGACGTGATGCTTGAGGCTTATGTCGACGGAATGTGGAAGATTTATAACCTGGAGAGCGGCAAAAAGGGACTGCCGAGCGACTTTATCGTTTTCCAGCGCGGCAATCAGTCGCTGGTTGACGTGGAAGGCGGCTCTGATTCCACAACCAAGTTTTCGGTGATGAAATCGATCCGTTCGTCGTTCCGCATGGCCGGTCACCGGGCCGAGCTTTCGCACAGCAAAAGCTGGTTTGACTATTCGATTTACAATCTGCCGCTCAATGAACAGAACACGCTGAAGTGGCTGATGATTTTTCCGCTGGCCATTCTGGTGGTGGTGCTGATGCGCAATGTGGTCGGCATTCAGACGATGGGAACCTTTACCCCGATGCTGATTGCCATGTCGCTGGTCAAGACCGGTTTTTGGCCGGGGCTGATCTGCTTTTCGGTTATCCTCGGCGTCGGGCTGCTGATCCGGGCGGGGCTGTCAAAGCTTAATCTGCTTCTGGTGCCGCGGATTTCGGCGGTCGTCATTTTCGTAATTCTGATCATGCAGGCGCTGGCAATCGTCGGTTATCAGTGGAAATGGGAAATCGCCTCGTCGGCACTGTTCTTCCCGATCATCATCATGGCCTGGATTATTGAACGCGCCTCGATTACCTGGGAAGAGGACGGTGCGGCAAATGCGACCAAGGAAATCATATACAGCGTGCTGGTGGCGGTGATTACCTATTTTGTGATCGTCAACGAGGACATTCGGCACATCATGTTTGCCTTTAACGAGTTCAATCTGGTCATTTTGTTTGTGGTTATGCTGCTCGGAACCTATACCGGATACCGCCTGACCGAACTGACCAGGTTTGCCCCGCTGGCGAAAAAGGACGGGAAACATGTTTGATTTTCTGAAACGTTTTGCCACGCCCGCGCAGCTGAGGGAGGCCGGAGTGCTGGGCATGAACCGCCGCAATTATGAGATTATTGCCAAAAGCAACGACCGCCGCCTTTATCCGCTGGTGGACGACAAGGTACAGACCAAAAAGCTGGCGGCCGGCGTCGGCATCAATACGCCGCATCTGATCGGCGTGATCGACGTGCAAAACGAGGTGGACAATTTTTTGTCGCTGGTCGAGGGCTATAACGAATTCGTCATCAAGCCGGCGCACGGCAGCGGCGGCAAAGGTGTGCTGGTGGTTAAAAGCTATGATGCCGAGCGTTTTGTTACCGCTTCGGAAAAGGTTCTGACTTATAACGAAGTGTATCAGCATATTTCCAACATCTTGAGCGGGCTTTATTCCCTCGGCGGCAAGTATGACGTAGCGGTGCTTGAGGAAATGGTGCATTTCTCCAACCAGTTTCAGGATTTCAGCTATCAGGGGATTCCCGACGTGCGGGTGATCGTTTATCAGGGCTTTCCGGCTCTGTCGATGATGAGGCTGGCAACCAAAGAGTCCGGCGGCCGCGCCAATCTGCACCAGGGGGCGGTGGGCGTCGGTATCGACGTCAGAACCGGGCATGCGGTGGCGGCGGTTTCCCATGACCGGCCGATCCGTTATCATCCCGATACCGGCGCCGACCTGATGGAACTGCAGGTGCCGTTTTGGCGTGAACATCTGGAAATTGCCGCCAAAGGATATGAAATGACCGGTCTCGGCTATCTGGGGGCGGACATTGTGTTGGACAAGTACCGGGGGCCGATGATGCTGGAGCTGAATGCGCGGCCGGGGCTGGCAATTCAAATCGCCAACGGACGGGGAATGCGCGATTTGCTGAAAAAAATCCGCAAGCATTATCCCCGCGGGCTGAACTATGCCGAGCGTGTGGATTTTGTTTTAAAACAGCCGCTTGCTATCGAATGATCCGATCCCTATATATGTAACAGATGACAAATTTAAGGAGAATTTAAGATGGCAAAACTGCTGAAGAACGCCGAAACCGCCAGGCTCGGCAAGGCCGAAACCAAAGGGTTGAAATCCGCCGACACCAAAAAACTGACCAAAAGCCCGGCGAGGGCCAAGAAAGAAAAGGCAAAATATCAGGTTAAAGACGCGGAGAACGCGTTGCTGCTTAAACTGAAAAACGGCGACGTGGTGATTGAGATGTTTTCCGACGATGCGCCGAACCATGTGGCGCGGATCAAGGAACTGGTGCGCGCGGGATTTTACAACGGGTTGAAATTTCATCGCGTGATCGACGGTTTTATGGCGCAGACCGGTTGTCCTTTCGGCACCGGGACCGGCGGCAGCGGCAAAAAACTGAAAGCCGAATTTAACCGTCGGCCTCATCTGCGCGGCACGGTTTCGATGGCTCGCGCGATGGATCCGGATTCCGCCGACAGTCAGTTTTTTATTTGTTTTGCCGAAGCGCCGTGGCTCAACGGACAGTATACGGTTTGGGGAGAAGTGGTTTCCGGCATGGAATATGTGGATATGATCAAGCGCGGAACGGGGGGCAACGGCATGGTGTCGCAGCCTGACGAAATCGTTTCGGTCGCCGTGATTGCGGACCTTTGACCAACTGGGCGCTTAAGTAATAACAAAGGGCGGATTTCTCCGTCCTTTGCTTTTAGGCTCAAGATTTTTTCACATAGAAAAGTATCTTGATTTTTCTGATTATAAGCATAATTCTTATTATCATTGTAGTTCCTTATAAAAATATAAGGAGCAGGCCTAAAATCTATTTTAACTTGACTGGCAAGCAAAAATAGGTTATCCTAACCTCATAAAGAAGTTAAGATTAAGGCTTAGCTCCTTTGGTTAGGTAAATTGTCCGTTGTTCCAGCAACGGACTTTTCTTTTATAAGACAAAAGTAATACTGTGTCAAGCCTTGCGCCCATTGGGGTTCAGGGCTTTTTTTATGGAGTTTTTTTCTCATGGATTTAAGCAGAATGTACAGAATTGCCGAAACCGGAGACGTCAACGATCCGACGCCGGTAGACAATGTTTTGCGGATGGTGGAAGAGCGGCAGAGGCAGCAGCAACAGGCGCGTCCGCAAAGCGCATGGGGACGTTTCAAAAACTTTGCCGGTTCAAACGCAGGACGTACGCTTTGGGGCGGCCTCGGTGCAGGTTTGGGTGTTGCCCTGACCGGCGGTAACTTGCAGGATGCGCTCGGATACGGGGTTATCGGCGCCGGCAATACGGTCGGTATATTAAACCAAAACCGGCAATATGCCGATCGGTTGGCCTTAAAGCAGCAGGAACGTTGCCCGACAATAACCTACGCCCCGCAGGATAAATTTATCGACTTTGTCGATAGTCTGCGTGAAGATTATTCGGAATACCGCCTGCGTTGTATCGACAATCAGGGAACGGATAGAAAAACAGGTAAAAATAGACCGGATTATTTTGGAAAACAATAGACAAAAGGCAAAATAAGGACTCGGTATTTATTCTAGTCTTGTTCTGTAATTTCCATTCTGGCTAGGTTTGCTAACTGTTTGATTCTGTGTGCGTGTGTTTTGCATAAAAAAGTCAGAATAAAAGGGCTTGCAATTTCTCGCAAACCCTTGGTTTTCCTTGGCAGGGACAGTAAGATAATGCACGGACTATCTTTTAAATATTTTAGAAAAATTCTCAGGTACTAACTGATACGTATCAACTAGTTCAAGTGACTTAACCATAGAGAATGTGCCTTGTTTGTATTTTTGGAAATGAGCAGAGGCGATATGTTTTTTGTATGCTTCTTCATCTTTATAAATTTCTAAAATACGAATTTGATTATTGTTTTTAATAACTTGCATTGGATAAATTGAAATCACCCCGTCTTCTTTATCAATAGAGGCTTTTGCAACTTCCTGTGCGAATACTAAATATTCATCTAAATATTCCGGATAAACTTCAATTTCTGAAATCCGAACAATCATATTATTGTTTCTGTTTTCAAATGCATATGTTGTCATTGTTAACCCCAGCAATATCAATAAAACTATTAAAATTCGTTTCATCTTTCTATCCTAAATTTGGCAATAGTTCAAAATTATCTGACATCGGTATTTATAACGACGAAAATAGTCATTATTTTTGTTTATGTTAAAGCATGATAAAGACAATGCAATAAGAAAATCAGTATTCTAAACAGTCAACATATCCCGAAAGGCAATAGGATTCAAACCGCATTAAATGCTTGTAAAATAAAGGATTTCATCTGGGATAGTCCGTGTAACTCCCCCAAAACAACCTCATTTGGTGCGCCTCACACGGACTCGGTTAAATGCTTGTTTTATAAAGAAAAAAGACGCTTTTCAGCGCCTTCATCTTGAGTGGCAGGGGCAGTAAGAAGCCCTGCTATATTTTTTATAATTCATTGTTTTTAGAAGATAAAATTTTCTAAAAAATGATATTTTTATGCCCATTGTGTATCATTTATGCGAACACTTATAATCATTGATTTAGCTAATGTCAAGATGATTTTTTAAGTTATGATTTATGCATTTTCAACCGATTACATAATTTAATCGGTTTTAGAATAAATAGAGATGAGCAGATTTTATTTTTGCAATGGTCGCTCCTTGTATGATATTATCTGTTCATAGCCGACAGTCGGGGTTTTAGTCGGCAAGCCCTGATAAATTTTGAGAACAAAACATTTGAGAACAATTTAATTGAAAACAACATTATAGAGTAGAATTTTATCAAAATATATCGCTTGAACAGAACGGACTTCCTACTGTTTTCATAAAAATTGTTTCCATTGGATACGGTTATACTGAACTATTATTAAGAGGATATTATATTATGAATTACTTTATAACGATACAACCAAACAAATACAATTCATCGGATAGAGATTTAATTATAAATTTCAAGAAAGCAATACAAAGATATTATCGTAAAACCATCGGCAGACAATATCACAAACATAAAGATTTACAATATAAATTGAACATAGATTTATCTCACGGCAAAGATAATATCACAACCCATCCACATTTGCATATCATAGCCGATATACCAGATAATCAATGTTATGATTTTATAAGATTTGTAACAGTATATCTAAAAAAATCATATCCTAAACTATCTGTGGATTGTCAGCCGTTAATAAGTGATTTGGATAAACTCCGTGCTGGAATGTATAGTCTAAAACAATCCGTACGGATGTATGACGAGAAAGATTTACAAACAACTAATTACATTTTTTAATCATAAATATATAGGAGAAAACAAAATGACTAATATAAATGAAAATAAAACTAAAACTAAAACTTGGTTAATAGATTGGGTTAATAGTCAATCAGAAAACAAAACTAAAACTTGGGTAATGGACTGGATTAACCATTGTTCAAAGGAAAGTGATAACAAGGAATAAAGATGGATTCACGCATAAACGCTATAAAAGACCGCATAAGGGGCTTAATCAATCGCAATAAGCAAATAGACGCAGAATTAGAAAATAACGCCCAGGAGTCAAAAAAAGAGGTTTTAAACGCCGAAAAAGAACAAAACAATAATGAACTTCGTAAACAGCGTTCCGATCGTTATGAATTACAACAAATTTCAGAAGATACCGAGTTTATGAAAAAATGTTGTTTGTATTTGCAAAAGTTAGGGATTGTGAAAAGCCAACATCAATTCTGCACCGAGTTCTTAAATAAATCTCAACATTATTTAGCAATGGTTATTTGTGAAAATCGCCGCCCGGCAATAGATGCGGTTCACAATCTTGTAAAAAATCTTAATGAATTATACGCCCTTTATGAAGAATACGACAACAAGGAAGCAATCAACCGCAATCTATATTATCTAATAGACAGAGGTCAGCAAATCATAACAAAACGGATTCTAAAATATCTATAAGGCATATAATGGAAACAGTAATCGCATATAATCAACTAATGACTTATAACAAAAAATATTCTTATATACAAAGCGGTGGTCAAGTTGTTTTTAATAATCATTGGGCTTGGATAGTCGTCTTCCAAGCCCTTAACAAACATAATTTTGCTATCGTAAAATATGACAGCGGAAAATATACGGTTATAGAGATTTAAAGGAGAGGCTGTATAATTGCTTATACAGCCCGAGACCCCCTATATGAAAAAAACTATTACTTACCGGACAAGATTAGAAAGTATATCTTGCACCAAGCAGGAACTCATGAGAAGTAGAGTCAAATTTTACCTTGCCCCAATCTTCTTTAATAGTAACATCGCCGGAGTCCATATATCTATAACCGGCATCCAAAGAAAGATTGTCAGTCATAGCATAAGAAACACCTGCCCCAACCTGCCAAGCGAAATTTGTTTTGCTTTTGCTGATGCTTTCGTCTGTATCCGCAACTTTACCTTTTAGGCGAGCCATACCGATACCGGCACCGACATAAGGAGTAAATTTAGTTCCTGTGTCAATATCATAGTAAGCATTCAACATAATGGAGTTATTTTCCAAAGAGTTCTTCCAGGATTCGCCGTCTTCGGTGTATTTCTTTTCAGCATCTTCGTGAATATTTAATTCAAGTTCGGTTCTTACCGCACCGGCTTTAATACCGTAAGCGAAACTGCCGCCCAATACATTGTCATCGGCTTTTTCTTTTGCGCCACCGTCTTCTTCCGTATATTTAACGTCATTAGACATATCGGAATAGGTCAATTTACCGGATACATATTGTTTCAGTTCAACTGCGTTTGCATTTGCAGCAAACAAGCAAGCAGCAACACCTGCCAATAATAAAGTTTTGTTCATAGTATTTCCTTTTATAAAAGTTATTACATATATATCAAAATGCCCGATTTCAGAAAAACATTGTCAAAAACCGAACGCCAGAATCCAATGTTTTATTTTCATTTTGATTTTACACATCAAAATCCCTGAATTTCTGTGTGTTACAAGAGAAACAAACAAAAAAAATGTAAAATTAATTGACTTTTAAGAT
>PPYE01740306.1_pt1 | contig 21007 bp, 20 predicted proteins | sample 1559881 | NCBI WGS metagenome assembly PPYE01 (sample SAMN08240022, study PRJNA423297) | Human gut metagenome, whole genome shotgun sequencing project.
TGAGATCGGGTCCCCGGACACGCTCTGCGTGTCCGGGCGGAGCTGCACCGGCGCACGGTGGGCAACGCGGACTTCTAAAAAAGGCATAAAAAAGCGCCTGTCCAACTGGACAGGCGCTTTTTTATGCTTTTCAGGAATTGCCGGGGGTCTGTGCAGTGCGGGGATAGAGCCGCATGCCCACCAGCAGGCAGCCGTGGATGTAGGGCAGGTGCCGTTCCTCCAGCCAGCGCAGAAGCTCCGGACTGTCTGCACCCGGCTGGAGCACGATGCACCGGAAAGGCTTGCGGTTTTCCTGCAGCAGTGCCAGGCCCCGGTCCGGCCGGATGCACAGGTCGATGATATCGATGTCTCCGGGGATGTCGTTGAGAGAGGGCAGCTCCTTGCCCACGGCGTATACCGTGTAGCCCTGGGACACCAGCCCCTCCTTGATTTTCGCCGCGTATTTTTCGCTGTTGAGGGTGTCGCCCACCACTGCAAACGTCTGCTGGCGCATGATCTCGCTCAGATCCATAAAGCCGCCTCCTGTTCCTTTGTGATGGATGTATGATAACACCGCAGCCAGAAAAAGTCAGTGGCAAAAACAACGGCTTGCAATTGACAGGCGCAGGGGCTGTCGGGTATGATGTGGCCAGAAAAGGAGGAGCGTATGCTGCAAAAAGAACTGTTTTATGCCGCACTGGGTACAGGTGCCACCTGCCTTGCCACCGTGCTTGGCGCGGCCATGGTATTTTTCTTCAAAAAGGATCTGTCACCCACGGTGCAAAGGGTGTTTTTGGGCTTTGCCGCGGGCGTGATGATCGCTGCATCCGTGTGGTCGCTGCTGATCCCCGCTATGGAGATGGCCCAGGCCCAGGGGGGCAGTGCGCTCTTGCCGGCTGGACTGGGATTTGTGCTGGGCGGCGGATTTTTGATGCTGCTGGATTCGCTGCTGCCCCATCTGCACCCGGGCAGCCGGGAGCCGGAGGGCCTGCACGCCAACTGGAAGCGAACCACCATGATCGTGCTGGCGGTGACGCTGCACAATATCCCTGAGGGAATGGCGGTGGGACTGAGCTTTTCCGTGGCGGCCCTGGATCCTTCGCCGGGGGCACTGGCGGGCGCTGCGGCGCTGGCCATCGGTATGGGCCTCCAGAACTTTCCGGAGGGCGCGGCTGTGTCGCTGCCTATGCGCTCCCAGGGAGTCTCCCGGGGAAAGGCGTTTTTGTGCGGCGCGGCCTCCGGCGTGGTGGAGCCGGTGTTCGGGCTTTTGACGGTGCTGGCCGCCGGCAGCATCGGCGGCGTCATGCCCTGGGTGCTGGCCTTTGCCGCCGGCGCCATGATCTACGTGGTGGTGGAGGAGCTGATCCCCGAGGCTCAGTTGGGCGAGCACTCTCATGCGGGAACGGTCAGCGTCATGGTGGGGTTCCTCGTGATGATGCTGCTGGACGTGGCCCTGGGCTGAACAAACGGGTTGTTTTCCGGGAATTGGCACGGTATAATAAAAAATCAAGAGATTTGGCGGAATGCGCCGGAAAAGGGAGACATGAACCATGGATAGAACGGAACACTATGAAAGCTATGTGGAGATCCTGAAAGAGGAGCTCATTCCCGCCATGGGCTGCACGGAGCCCATTGCCATCGCCCTGGCGGCGGCCAAGGCCCGTCAGACACTGGGGGAAATGCCCGTGGCCTGCCGGGTGGAGGTCAGCGGCAACATCATTAAGAACGTCAAGGCCGTGACCGTGCCCAATACCGGCGGACTCAAGGGCATCGAGGCTGCCACCGCTGCCGGCGTGGTGGCCGGAAAGGCGGATCTGATGCTGGAGGTGCTCTCCCAGGTGACGGAGGAGGAGATCGCCGCTATGGCGGAGTTCCTGCGCACCAGTGAGATCACGGTGGTGCCCGCTCTGGGCGACCGGGTGTTCTATATCCGGGTGACCGTGGAGGGCGGCGGCCACAGCGCCAGCTGCGAGATCGTGGACTTCCACACCAATATCACCTGCGTCGCACGGGACGGACAGGTGGTGTTCCAGGCGGAGGCGGCCTCCGGAGAAGAAAAGCAGCAGACGGACCGCTCCGTTCTGAGCGTGGAGGAGATCATCCGTTTTGCCGACTGCGTGGAGATCGAGGACGTGGCGGAGGTCATCCGCCGTCAGATCGCTTACAACAGCGCCATTTCCGCCGAGGGTCTCAAGGGCGGCTGGGGCGCCGAGGTGGGAAAGACCATCCGTACGGTATATGGGGACAATGTGTCCGTCCGGGCCAAGGCGGCGGCTGCCGCCGGTTCCGATGCCCGCATGAGCGGCTGTGAGCTGCCGGTGGTCATCGTCTCCGGCAGCGGAAACCAGGGAATGACTGCGTCCCTGCCTGTGATCGAATACGCCCGGGATATGGGCGTGGATGAGGAGGCCATGATCCGGGCGCTGGTGGTGTCCGACCTGGTGACCATCCACCAGAAGACCGGTATTGGCCGCCTGAGTGCGTTCTGCGGCGCCGTGAGCGCCGGCTGCGGCGCTGCCGCCGGCATCGCCTACCTCAAGGGCGGCCGCTATGAGGTGGTGGCCCATACCATCGCCAATGCCCTGGCCATCTGCTCCGGCATGATCTGCGACGGTGCCAAGCCCTCCTGCGCGGCCAAGATCGCCGCCGCTGTGGATGCGGGCCTCATGGGCTACTACATGTATACCACCGGCAGCCACCAGTTTGTGGACGGCGAGGGCATCATCAAAAAGGGTGTGGAAAACACCATCGACAACGTGGGACGTCTTGCCCGGGAGGGTATGCGCCGCACGGATGAGGAGATCCTGCACATCATGGTGGGTCAGTGATCCCCTGAAAACAAAGAAAACCCCCGGCGCGGTCAGCTGGCCGCGCCGGGGGTTTTTTTATGGTGTGGGTTTGTTCAGCACCGGCTCCAAAAACCGCCAGGCGATCCAGGCCGGCAGGGAAAAGCCTGCCAGCATCCACACGGGGGACAAAGTCCAGAAAAGCCTGGGGAGGAAAAGCAGGAGCAGCGTGGGGATCAAAAAGACCAGAATGGCCAACAGGGAGCGCCACAGCTCTCCCAGTCCCAGGAGGAATGCAGAGCGCAGCAGCGCGCCGGGCGCGTCGGTGCTCCTGCGATCGAGCAGCGGGAAAAGCCAGAGCACCGTGATGCCCCAGAGAGAGGCGGCGATCAGCAGAGGGGTGAGCAGCAGGGCGTTGTTGAGCAGCTGCCGCCTTAGCAGCAGCCACAGGTCCATGGTGAAAAGCAGCCCCAGCAGTAAAAACGGGAGCCACAGCAAGACGGACTTTTTCCAAAGAGCCCGCATGCGGCGGAAGAAAAACGGCACCGCCGTCAAATAGGAAAGCTCCGCCCGATCATGAAAGACTGCGTACAACGCCGCGGTGGAGGCGCCGGCGGTGACCACCGGCAAGGCGCATAAAAACCAGCAGACATTTGCCGCGATCACCAGGGCGACCTTGCCCACCAGCGTCATAAATGGGGATGAATCACCAAAAAAATCAATGACGCTTTGCCAAAAGCGCTTTTTTTGCTTCAAAACGACTCCCTCCCCGTGCGATTTATGCACCAGTATAGGGGAGAAAGCGCGGTTTGTCAACGCGGGGACATGGGACAGAAAAGGCCTCCTGACTGAAAACGCTTACATTTACGGTTGATTTGCATAAAAAGAGATTTGATATTTTATCTGCGTTGTACAATCTTACGAATACGCCTTGATTTCTCTCCCAAACAATGGTAGATTTAAGGTGTCAAAGCGTTGCGGGTGACCGCGGCGCTTGAATCGTTTCTGGATAATGAAACCGCTTACATACAGAGGGAGGGCATCTGTTGAACCCGACGATTTATGATGTTTCCCGCCTTTCGGGCGTGTCCACCGCCACGATTTCCAGGGCCTTTTCCAACCCTGAGCTGGTGCGGGAGTCCACACGCCGGAAGGTGTTTGAGGCGGCGGAGGTCCTGCACTATTACCCCAATGCCATTGCCCGGGCCATGGCCCGTCAGCGCACGGACAAGATCGCATTTCTCATCTGCAAGAAGCGCGCCACTATTTTGGATGAGTTTTACGCCGGGATCTGCGAGGGCAGCATGCGGGAGACCAACAAGTCCGACTATCAGCTGGTCATTTCCACGGCGGCTGACTGGGCCATGGCGCCCAGCACGGCCCAGAGCAAGCAGATCGAGGGCGTGATATTGGCGGGCGACGCCAAGGCCGACATGGTCACGGAGTTCCAGAGCCAGAATATCGCCGTGGTCCTGGTGAACAACCGCATTCCTGGTCTGGACCTTCCATGCGTGATATCCGATGAATACGGCGGGGTGCAGCTGGCACTGGAACACCTGATGAGCCGGGGACACCGGCGGATCGCCATGGTGGCCGGCCGGTTTTCGCCTTACATCGTGGCAGAGCGGTACAGTGCTTTTTTGCAGGTCACGCGGATGCATGGGCTCCAGGTGGAGGCCCACCATGTGAAAATGTGCGAGGCCAACGTGGAGAGCGCGGCCCAGGCTTCCATGGAGCTTTTGACGCAGAAGGACCGGCCCACGGCGGTGCTGGGGGCCAACGACGTCATTGCCGCCGGTGTGATGAAGGCGGCCCGCCGGCTGGGCCTGCGGGTGCCGGAGGACGTGGCGGTGGTCGGGTTTGACGATTCCACCATCTGCACCATGCTGGAGCCGGAGCTGACGTCCGTGCACATCAACTGCCGCCGCATGGGCGAGCTGTGCGTGGAACGGCTGCGGAGCCTGCTAAGCGGAGAGGAGTGTCCGGCGCTGACCACGGTCCCCGAAGAGCTGAAGGTGCGGGGAACGACTTAACATTGTAAAATTTTCCTTTACATAGATTTAAAATGACGCTGATAGATTGCCCGGGAAAAAAACGATATACTGGCAAATGGCGGTTTTTGACATTTCCCGGAATGTAAGGAGGCACACCTATGAAAAAGAAACTCAAGCCCAGCACTGTTTGGAAAGGGCTGCTGTGCGCGGTGATGCTGGTGGTGGCTCTGTTCCCCATCTACTGGCTGCTGGCCATGGCCATCCGTCCCACGGATGAGATGCGGGGGCACATTTCCCTGATCCCGCAGACACTCACCATGGAGCATTTTGCCCAGCTCTTTACCAAGGAGGGCTTCGGTCAGGCCATCATCAACAGCCTCCAGACCACGGGCGTGTCGCTGGTGATCTCCCTGCTGGTGGGCATCTGCGCCGCCTATGTGATCGCCCGGCGGCGGTTCCACTTCGGATTGAAAAAGCCGCTGACTTACTGGGTGCTGCTGGTGCGTGTGCTTCCGCCGGTGGCGTTCACCATTCCCCTGTACATCATGTTCAATAAGCTGGGTGTGCTGAATACGAAGATCCCCGTGATGCTGGCGTGCGTGCTCATCAATGTGCCGCTGATCATCTGGTTCCTCATCAGCTTCTTCCAGGATCTCCCCGAGGAGGTGGAGGAGAGCGCCAAGGTGGACGGCGCCACAGAGTGGCAGCTGTTCCGCAAGATCGTGCTTCCTCTGGTGGCACCCGGCATCGCCGCGGTGGCCATGCTCTCGTTCATGTATGCCTGGAACGAATACACCTACACGGTCATTTTTACCCGCAGCCCCTCCAATTACACTGTGCCTCTGGCTCTGGCCCTCCTGAACACGGAGGACAGCCTCACCAACTTCGGCCTGGTGGCTGCCGGCGGCGTCATCTCCGTGATCCCCATTACGTTGTTTGTGATCTTTGCGCAGAACTACTTGATCTCCGGCTTGTCAAGCGGTGCTGTCAAAGAGTAACAAAATAGATGCTCAAGAGAACTCGTATCTGCTCAAAAAACTGACTAGGAGGAAATGAAAATGAAGAAACTGCTTGCACTGCTCCTGGCCCTTGGCATGACGATGTCCCTGGCTGCCTGCGGCGGCAGCGGAGACACGGAAGAAGGGGCCGGCGGCGAGAGCTCCGGCGATCCCACCAAGCTGACGCTGATCCTGCGCGGCGGCACCTATGCCGACGTCATCAAGGAGTGCCTCCCCGCCTTCGAGGCCGAGCACAATGTCAAGTGCGAGGTGCAGGAGCTGGAGGAGTCCGACCTGTATACCGGCATCGCCATGGATGCCATCAATGCCCAGGGCACCTATGACCTGTGCATGGTGGACGGCTCCTGGATGGCCGAGTTCACGGAAAACGGCGTCCTGGCCAACCTCAGCGAGCTGGGCTATGAGCTGGACGACGACATCATCCCCGCCACCACCTCCATCTGCTATGTGGGCGACGATGTGTATCTGGCTCCCTACTACGGCAACGTGACGGTCCTGATGTTCAACAAGGCCAATGTGCAGGCTGCCGGCTATGATGCCGATACCATTGCCAGCCTGGATGATGTGCTCAAGATCTGCCAGCAGGCCCAGGCCGACGGCAAGAAGGGCTTCATCTATCGCGGCGACGGCCAGAACAACCTGGTGGTCGACTTCCTGCCCATCCTGCTGTCCTACGGCGGCTGGGTCATCGACGAGAACAACAAGCCCACCGTCAACACCGATGAGTTCAAGGCTGCGATGAACTATTATCTGGAGCTGATCGCCACCGGCGAGGCCCAGGTGAAGGATGACCTGATCGCCTCCGTGGATACCGGCGCCGGCACCATGGGCATCGGCTGGCCCGGCTGGTACACCCCCACTGCTGACTCCACCGCCGACTACATCGCCCTCTCCGGTGCCGCCACCGCCGGCGCCGAGGCTTACAATTCCAACGTCTACGGCATCTGGACCATCGGCGTGCCCGCCAACAGCCAGAACAAGGAGCTGGCCGTGGAGCTGCTGAAGTACCTGATGGATCCCGAGGTCCAGAAGTCCACCGTTCCCTCCGGCGGCGTGCCCTGCCGCTACTCCAGCCTGCAGGACGAGGAAGTCCTGGCCACTTATCCCCAGTACGCCGTGGTCTGCGACGCTTTGGAGACCGGCGTGTATCGCCCTGTGATCGCTGAGTGGACCCAGTTCTATACCATCCTGGGCACGGAGATGGACAACATCATCAACGGCATGAAGACTGTGGATCAGGGCCTGGCTGACGCGCAGACCCAGCTGGAGGAGCTGATGGGCTGAGGCTTTCCGCCGGCCCGGATATCCCGCAGATAACCAGTGTTCTTGAAAGTCCGGAAGCGCGGGGCGCATGAGCGCCCCGGCTTCCGGACTCCGGAAACCATGGGCGGCACAGAGCCGCTGCAACCGGCCCCATAGCGAGGCTGTCCGCCGGGGCAGATGTCCCGATGGCGCAAATCCTCTCCGACTGCGAGGGAACCATATGCGAAAAAACGAGATCTCAAAATTGAATAACAGCTACACTGCCACCCGCCGCTTCGGCATGTCCATGATCACGCCCACCCTGGTGGTGCTGGTGATCATGACCGCCTATCCGCTGCTGTTTACGCTGGTTTACAGCTTTACGGACTATAACCTCCTGCGGGCTTTGAAAAATCCGCCGGAGTTTACCGCACTGAAAAACTATACCAAGCTGCTGACGGACCCCTACTTCCAGCAGGCTGTCTGGAACACGGTGCGCTTTACCGTGCTGGCCGTCATTTTCGAGATGTTCTTCGGCTTTATCATGGCCCTGACGGTCAACAGCATCAAAAGGGGCCAGAAGCTTATGCGCACGCTGCTGCTGCTTCCGTACCTGCTTCCCACGGTCACGGTGGCCCTGAGCTGGCGCATGATGCTCTCTCCTAACTACGGAATCGTCAACCAGGTGCTCCAGTCCTTGGGCCTGCCGGTTTACAACTGGTTTTCCGATATGCGGACGGCCTTCGGCATGCTCCTGGTGATTGACATATGGCAGAGCGCGCCCTTCGTGTTCCTGCTTTTGTACGCGGCGCTGCAGTCTGTGCCCTCCAGCCAGTATGAGGCGGCCCGGATCGATGGTGCCAACCGGTTCAAGATCCTGTGGTATGTGACCATCCCCAACATCAAAAACTCCCTGGCGCTGTGCGCGCTGCTGCGTACCATCGACAGCTTCCGTCTGTTCGACAAGGTGAACCTCTTGACCGGCGGCGGCCCCGCCAACACCACGGCGACCATCACCCAGTACCTCTATACTTACGGTATCAAGTCGCTGGATTTCGGCTTCGGCAGCGCCGGCGCCATCATCATGACCATCCTGGTCCTGATCCTCTCCAGCGTTTATATCAAGCGTGCCATCGGGTGAGCATATGGAAACGATGAAGCTGACCTTTGTGAACGTGGGCTATGGGGAGGCCATCGTAGCAGAGTGCCCGGACGAAAAATGCCGTGACGGGCGGTTCGTTATGGTGATCGACGGCGGCAGCGGCGAAGCAGGGGAATATGCGGACCGCGCCTCCGGACGCCAGACACTGCTGGAATATCTGGAGTCTACCGATATCCGGCAGATCGACTGCATGGTCAATACCCATATCCACGAAGACCACATCTGCGGGCTGCTGCCCGTGGCGGAGCGGTATGCTCCGGCGGAGCTGTGGCAGACGCTTCCGGTGGACTTTTTTCAGCGGAACATGCATATTCTGGATGACAGCCAGGCAAGGAACGATTCCCAGCGAAAGTTCATGCGCGCGCTCAATGACTATCAGCGCCTGTGCGATCTGGTGGTGCGGCGCGGAGGCGCTGTGCGGTGCCTGCAGGCGGGACAGACGCTCCGGCTGTGCCAGGGGCTTTCCTGTCAGGTGCTGGCGCCCTCGCCCCAAAGTGCGGATGAACTGGAAAGCCGATGCTGCGACCAGTTTGCTGAGCGCGACATAGAGGCGTTTTTCAAGAAGCTGGACGCCCTGGATGCCAGGATGAACAACTTCAGCATGATACTGCGGTTGGATTACGGCGGGACGGGAGCCCTTCTGCCCGGCGATACCAACCGCGCCGGCTACGGGCAGATCGACCCGGCGGCACTGCGGGCGGATCTGTTCAAGATCGGCCATCATGGCCAAAAGGACGGCGCGGACGCGGCGCTGCTGGACGCAGTGCGGCCCCGGGCGGTGGTATGCTGCGCCTCCAGTGACCGCCGGTACAACAGCGCCCACCCCGACGCCCTGGCGCTGGTACGCAGTGCCGGTGCCGAGCTGTATTTTTCCGACCGGCCTCAGGTCCCCGGCTTTACGGACGGGGTGCCGCCCCATGGCGCGGTGCGCTTTTCCATGGGGAACGGGATCATCTGTGCGGAGTACCTGTAAGTAGAATGTGATCCCGGGCCTTGCGGCCCGGGTATCCTTTCATCATGAAAATAAACGTTTGCCATTGTGCCCTGGCTGAAACGGAAATATCGCTAAATATTTTCACGAGAACTATACTGTTTCAACAAAAAGGGAAGCGGCATTCTCTTTTGTGTTGACAATATGACCAATGAATGGTAAAAATATTGTAAAAGAAGGCACGCAAGCGTTTTAAAACTAAAGAATACCCACAAAAGAGTTTGGAGTTTAAGAGGGAGAACCGGTTGACACCGCTTCTTCCTCTCTGCGTATTGCCGGAAAGAATACGGGAAGGAGGGGCGGCTGTGCTGGAAATACTGGATCCGCTGCGGGAACTGAATACGCTGTCCGTACTGCTGCGGATGGTGCTGGCCATGCTGTTTGGCGGTTTGATCGGACTGGAGCGGGGACGCAAGCGCCGTCCGGCGGGATTTCGCACCTATATGCTGGTGAGCCTGGGCGCGGCACTGACCATGCTGCTGAGCCAATATGAATATTTTATGGTGACCCATGACTGGGCGCAGCTGGCGGCGGAGACCGGGATCCGCACGGACGTGTCCCGCTTTGGTGCGCAGGTCATCAACGGCATCGGTTTTTTGGGCGCAGGCACCATCATCGTCACCGGACGCCAGGAGGTAAAGGGCCTGACCACGGCGGCGGGTTTGTGGGCTTCCGCCTGCATGGGTCTTGCCATCGGCGCCGGATTCTATGAGTGCGTGCTGCTGGGCTTTGCCCTGATCTTCCTTTCCATGCGCCTGCTGCCGGCCATTGAGTCGCTGATCGTGGAAAATGCCCGGAACATGAACATCTATGTGGAGTTCCAGTCTCTGGACGATGTGGGTGAGATCATCAACCGCATCAAGTCCCAGGACGTGCAGATCTACGAGGTGGATATCGAGCGCGGACGGGAGGAGCGGGTACTGCATCCCAGTGCGGTCTTTTCCATCCGCCTGCACCACAAGCAGGCACATACCAGGGTACTGACGGCCATCTCCGAGCTGGAGAGCGTCTATACCATCGATGAGATCTGAGGGGAGGAGGCACAGCCATGTTATCCATCTTTGACGGACTGCGGGATGTGACATTGCTTTCCATCACCGTCCGCATGCTGCTGGCAGTGATCTGCGGCGGCATCATCGGCATCGAGCGGGAGTATAAGCGCCGCCCGGCGGGCTTCCGCACCCATATCCTCATCTGCCTGGGTGCGGCCATGACCACGCTGACCAGCCAGTACCTGTATCTGAACATGCACTACTTTACGGATATGGCCCGGCTGGGCGCCCAGGTGGTGGCGGGCATCGGCTTCATCGGCGCGGGCACCATCATCGTCACCCGCCGCCAGCGGGTGAAGGGCCTGACCACGGCAGCAGGACTGTGGGCCTCCGCGATCATCGGCCTTTCTCTGGGCGGCGGCTTCTACGAGGGCGGCATTTTCGCAACGCTGCTGATCCTGGCGGCGGAAATGCTTTTTTCCAAGCTGGAATACCGCATCCTGGACCACGCCCCGGAGATCAATCTCTACATGGAGTATGCCAACAAAGCCTGCCTGGAGGAGGTGCTGCGCCTGTTCCGGGAGCTGAATCTGAAGATATTGAATCTGGAGATCACCCGCTCCGCCGGCAGCGAAAAGCACAATGCCTGCGCCATTTTCTCCCTGCGGCTGAACAAGAAATGCAAGGTGGAAAAGCTGCTGGCGGACCTGCACGCGGTGGACGGCGTGGCCTCGGTGGAGGAGCTGTAAGGGCCGGACTTTACGCGGGGGAAAAACAATGGTATAATCAGCAAAGGAACCGTACCGTATCAAAAAAGGGAAGGGAGCTCCAAACATGAAAAAAGAATACGATGTGCTGGTCATCGGACCGGTCTCACTGGATCACAATATCGACTATCAGGGCAATGAGCGCAAGGAAGTGGGCGGCGCGGTGGTGGCGTCCGGCTTTGCTGCCGCCAAAAGCGGCAACCGCACGGCCATTTTCACCAAGCTGAACCCCGCTGATGCCAATGTGGAAGAGCGCTTTGCCGGCTCTGGCGCGGATGTGTACTGGAAGCCCTCGGCAGCTACCTGCTCCATCCGCAACCAGTATTTCACTGCGGACAAGGAAAAGCGCGCCTGCACCTCCATGGGCGTGTGCGACCCGTTCCGCTTCGACGAGCTTCCCGATATCGATACAAAGATCTATCACTTCGCGGGCCTTGTATACGGCGACTTTGACGGCGCCCTGTTTGCCGAGGCGGCCAAGCACGGCAAGGTGGCCGTGGATGTGCAGTGCCTGCTGCGCCATGTGGAAGCCGACAAGACCATGGCCTTCCACGACTGGGCGGAGAAGAAGGAGTATCTGCCGGTCATCGATTATCTCAAGACCGACGCTGCCGAGGCGGAGATCCTCACAGGCCTGACGGACCGGGCAGAGGCTGCCCGGCTGCTGCACAGCTGGGGCGCCAAGGAGGTGCTCATCACCCACAATACCGAGGTGCTGGCCTACGACGGCAAGGCCATCTATACCTGCCCCATCAAGGCCCGGAACCTCTCCGGCCGCACCGGCCGGGGCGATACCACCTTTGCCGGCTACATCACCGAGCGCCAGCGCGCCGGCGTGGCCGAGGCGCTGCAATACTGCACGGCGCTGGTCTCCCTGAAAATGGAGACGCCCGGCCCCTTCCAGGGCACCCGTCAGGACGTACTGGACTACATCCACACATTCTATTGAGCAAAGCAGGAGGCTGCCTTCAGGCGGCCTCCTTTGCGTGTGTGCCCCGGAAAAGTCCGCGGACAGAAAATATTCGTCCTCAATCTGAAAACAAATTGTTAAAAAATGCAATTGACAACGGAAGGCGTCCGTGGTAAGGTAAGGAAAAATTGGATAACGGCAAACGAAGTCCGTAGGGGAACGGCGCAAGCCTGCCGAAGGAGTGAAACTCTCAGGCGCCCGGGTTCGGGTGAGGACTATGGATGGATGTGGCTCTGGAGAAGCCCGGAAAACGGGTACCGAAGGTGCAAGGCGGCCTGGCCGCTGAATCTCTCAGGTAAAAGGACAGAGTGGGACGTGACGGGCAGGGGTGTCCGTGTACGGTTCTTTGTGTTTTCTTCTTCGGAGCGGCTGGTCGTTCAGCCGTTCCGTTTTTTGTATTTCGGGAGGGAAAACACTATGCTGCTTCAAATCGTACAAACCGTCAATACCTATTTGTCCGACTACATTCTGGTGGTGCTGCTGATCGCCGTGGGACTGTGGTTCTCCATCAAGACCCGCTTTGTGCAGGTGCGCTGCTTCGGTGAGGGCATGCGCCGGGTGTTCGGGAGCCTTTCGCTCAACGGCGCCAAGCACAAAAGCGGAATGAGCTCCTTCCAGGCCCTGGCCACGGCCATTGCCGCCCAGGTGGGTACCGGCAACATCGTCGGCGCCAGCGGCGCCATCCTCACCGGCGGACCCGGCGCTATTTTCTGGATGTGGATCATCGCCTTTTTCGGCATGGCCACCATTTATGCAGAGGCCACGCTGGCCCAGCAGACCCGGGTGAAGGACGAACAGGGCAACATCCAGGGCGGTCCCGTCTATTACATCACCACCGCCTTCACCGGCGCGTTCGGCAAGTTCCTGGCGGGCTTCTTCGCCGTGGCCATCATCCTGGCTCTGGGCTTTTTCGGCTGCATGGTGCAGTCCAACTCCATCGGCTCCACCTTTGAGACGGCCTTCGGGATCCCTGCCTGGATCGTGGGCGTGGTGCAGGTGGTCATCTGCGCGGTGATCTTCCTGGGCGGCGTGCAGCGTTTGGCGGCCGTTACCGAGAAGCTGGTGCCCATCATGGCGGCTGTGTTCCTCCTGGGCGGCCTGGTGGTGCTGGTGGTGCGCATCCAGTACCTGCCTGCCACCTTTGGCATGATCTTCCGCTATGCCTTTGCCCCCAACGCCATCATCGGCGGCGGCCTGGGTGCCGCACTGAAGATCGCCATCAGCCAGGGCGCCAAGCGCGGCTTGTTCTCCAATGAGGCCGGTATGGGCTCCACCCCCCATGCCCATGCACTGGCCAATGTGAAAGATCCCCATGAGCAGGGCGTGGTGGCCATGGTGGGCGTGTTCATCGATACCTTCGTGGTGCTGACGCTCAACGCCCTGGTGATCATCTCCACCCTGTACACGGCGGATGGCCCTCTGGCCGCCGGCTATACTGACGCGGTGGCGCAGACTCTCAACAATACCAACCTGGCGCAGACCGCTTTCGGCACCGTCATGGGCGCGGGCCTGGGCGCCAAGTTCGTGGCCGTCTGCCTGTTCTTCTTCGCCTTCTCCACCATCCTGGGCTGGAATCTCTTCGGTAAGATCAACGTGGCGTATCTCTTCGGCCGCAAGTCCACCACTGTCTACACGGTCATTGCCCTGGTGTTCATCTTCCTGGGGACCGTCACCTCCAGCGACCTGGTGTGGGGCCTTTCCGACATGTTCAACCAGCTGATGGTCATCCCCAACGCCATCGCGCTGTTTGCCCTGACGAGCATGGTGGTGCGGGTGGTGCACAAGAAGAAAGCTGATAAAGCAAGTTAAGAAGTTGATAAGAATTCGCAGCCGCTCCGCTTTGGGGCGGCTGCATTTTTGACTTTTTTAATAAATAAAACAGAGAAAAAACGTTTGAGTACACAAAAATGAAAAACATTTTGACAGAAGAAAATGGACTGCGCTATACTGTTTCCTGGGGAGAAATATACGTTTTTTTATGAGGGACATATTCAAAAAAGGAGACGAGCCATGACCGACGAACTGACCAGGGCGAGTCAGATCATCGACAGCTTCGGCTGTGCGCAGAGCAATCTGATCGCCATCATGCAGGAGATCCAAAGCGAGTACAAGTATTTGAGCGAGGAGGCGCTGACGCTGATCGCGGAAAAGCTGGGCATCAGCACGGCGAAGGTATACAGCGTCGCCACGTTTTACGAAAACTTCTCCCTGGAGGCCAAGGGCCGGCATATCATCAAGGTGTGCCAGGGGACGGCCTGCCATGTGCGCAAGTCCCAGCCGATCTATGATGCCATCCGGGATTATCTGGGGCTGACGGGAAAGAAAAAGACCTCGGCAGACGGCATGTTCACCCTGGAGACGGTGGCATGCCTGGGCGCCTGCGGCCTGGCGCCGGTCATGACCATCGACGGTGAGGTCCACGCGAAAATGACACCGGAGGCGGCGCTGGCGCTGCTGGAGCAGATGCGGAAGGAGGAGGCGGAATGATGCGGACGAAACTGACGCGGGACAGCTTCCATGTCTTTCAGGCCAATGCCCGCAACGCGCTGCGGCAAAGCCGCCAGGTGCCCTCCGTGCTTATCTGCGCGGGCACGGGCTGCATTGCCGGCGGTGCCATGAAGATCTACGAAAACATCAAGGCCGAGTGTGAAAAGCGGGGGCTTGAGGTGTATGTGGGCCTCAAGCACGACACGGACGCGGAGCAGGCCCTCCATGTGAAAATGAGCGGCTGCCACGGCTTTTGCGAAATGGGCCCCTTGGTGCACATCGAACCCATGGGCATCATGTACATCCATGTAAAGCCGGAGGACTGCCACGAGATCTTGGAAAGGACCGTGCTGGGCGGTGAGATCATCGACCGGCTGGTCTATCATCTGGACGGCGTGGCGTATCCGAGGCAGGAGGACATCCCGTTTTATAAAAAACAGCACCGGGTGGTGCTGGAAAACTGCGGCAGCAGTGACGCCGAGGACATTGAGGAGTACATCGCCAAGGGCGGCTACGCCGCCTTTGAAAAGGCGCTCTTCGAGATGACCGACGAGGAGATCTGCAAGACGATCCTGGACTCCGGGCTCCGGGGCCGCGGCGGCGGCGGATTCCCCGCGGGCCGGAAGTGGGACGGCGCCCGGCGCCAGAAGTCGGAAAAGAAATATGTGGTGTGCAACGGTGACGAGGGCGACCCCGGTGCGTTCATGGACCGCTCCATCATGGAGGGCAATCCCCACAGCGTGCTGGAGGGCATGATGATCGCGGGATTGGCCGTTGGCAGCGACGAGGGCTATATCTACGTGCGGGCGGAGTACCCCCTGGCGGTGAGCCGGCTCAAATCCGCCATTGCCAAGGCGGAGGAGTACGGCCTTCTGGGCGAACGTATCATGGGTACGGACTTCTCCTTCCGCATCCACGTGAACCGGGGCGCCGGCGCGTTCGTCTGCGGTGAGGGCAGTGCCCTGACGGCCTCCATCGAGGGCAACCGGGGCATGCCCCGGGTCAAGCCGCCCCGCACCATCGAACACGGCCTCTGGGCCGAGCCCACGGTGCTCAACAACGTGGAGACCTTTGCCAATGTGCCGCTGATCGTGCGCAACGGCGTGGAGTGGTACCACTCCATCGGCACCAAAACCAGCCCCGGCACCAAGGCCTTCGCCCTGACGGGCAACGTGGTGAACACGGGCCTCATCGAGGTGCCCATGGGCACCACCATCCGGGAGGTGGTCTTTGACATCGGCGGCGGCATCCGGGGCGGCAAGGCCTTCAAGGCCGTGCAGATCGGCGGCCCCTCCGGCGGCGCCACCACGGCCAGTAAAGAACATCTGGACCTGCCCCTGGATTTTGATTCCCTCAAGAGCATCGGCGCCATGATCGGCTCCGGCGGCCTGGTGGTCATGGACGAGGACACCTGCATGGTGGAGGTTGCCCGGTTCTTCATGCGCTTTACCCAGAACGAGTCCTGCGGCAAGTGTGTGCCCTGCCGGGAGGGCACCAAGCGCATGCTGGAGATCCTGGACCGCATCCTGGACAACAAGGGCACGTTGGAGGACCTGGAGCTTCTGGAGGAGCTGGCGGACACCATTACCAACACGGCCCTGTGCGGCCTGGGGCAGAGTGCCTGCAAGCCGGTGCAGAGCACCCTCAAGTATTTCCGCAACGAGTACCTGGCCCACGTGGTGGACCATCACTGTCCCATCTGCAACCGGGAAAAGCCGCATCCGGTCATCGACCCGGAATTGTGCAAGGGCTGCGGCAAATGCCGTCGGAATTGCCCCATGGAGGCCATTTCCGGCGCGCCCAAGCAGGCGCATACCATCGATGGGGAAAAATGCATCAACTGCGGCGCATGCGTGGGCAGCTGCCCCTTCGGCGCCATTACGGCGGCAAAGGAGGGCTGAGAGATGGCAAAGGGAATCATGTATATCGACGGCCAGCGTGTCCCCTTCGACGGGGAGAAGAACGTGCTGGCGGTCATCCGCAAGGCCGGCATCGAAATGCCCACCTTCTGCTACTATTCGGAGCTTTCTGTGTACGGTGCGTGCCGCATGTGCGTGGTGGAGGACGAGCGTGGCAAGATCGATGCCTCCTGCTCCATGGAGCCCCGGGACGGCATGAAGATCCGTACCAACACCGCGCGGCTTTTGAAGCATCGGCGGATGATCCTGGAGCTGATGCTCTCCTCCCACTGCCGGGACTGCACCACCTGCGAAAAAAGCGGCAGCTGCCGCCTGCAGGAGCTGGCACTTCGGTTCGGAGTGCGTCATGTGCGGTTTGCGGACACCCGTCCCCACTATGAAAAGGACACATCCTCCCCGGCGGTGGTGCGGGACCCCAACAAGTGCATCCTCTGCGGTGACTGCGTGCGGGTATGCGAGGAGATGCAGGGGGTCGGCATTTTGAACTTTGCCCACCGGGGCAGCGATCTGATGGTCTGTCCTGCGTTCGACCGCAAGCTGGACGCCACGGCGTGTATCAGCTGCGGCCAGTGCGCGGCGGCGTGTCCCACCGGTGCCGTCACGGTGAAAAACGAGATCGGCCAGGCGTGGCGGGCGCTCTATGACGCAAACAAGCGGGTGGTGTTCCAGATCGCCCCGGCGGTCCGTGTGGCGGTGGGCGAGGCGTTTGGCATGGCCCCCGGCGTCAACGCCATGAACAAGCTGGTCTCCGCATTGAAGATGATGGGCGCCGCCGAGGTGTATGATACCACGTTCGGCGCGGACCTGACGGTCATGGAGGAGTCAGCGGAGTTTCTGGAGCGGCTGCAGAAGGGCGGTCCGTTCCCCATGTTTACCAGCTGCTGCCCTGCGTGGATCAAGTATCTGGAAAACGAGGATCCCAAGTATCTGAAAAACGTGTCCACCTGCAAATCTCCCATGGAGATGTTCGCTGCGGTGCTGAAGGACCAGTACAAGGAAAAGGATGCCCAGGACGGGCGCAGGACCTATCATGTGGCCATCATGCCCTGCACCGCCAAGAAAATGGAAGCACAGCGGCCGGAGTTTTGCCATGACGGAGTGCCCGATGTGGACCTGGTGCTGACCACCCAGGAGATCATCATGATGATCAAGGAGTCCGGCATCCGCTTTGACGAGCTGGAGGGGGAGGCGCCGGATCTGCCCTTCGGCATGGGCACCGGAGCCGCCACCATCTTCGGCACCACCGGCGGCGTGGCGGAGGCAGTGGCCCGCCGGATCGTGGAGGACAAATCCAAAAACACCCTCCAGGCCATCCAGTTCTCCGGCGTACGTGGGACGGACACCATCCGGGAGGTAGTGCTGCCGGTGGGAGACCGGGTGCTGCACATTGCCGTGGTGCACGGTCTGGTGAACGCGAAACGGCTCCTGGCGGACATTGAGGCGGGCCGGGCGTACTACGATCTGGTGGAGGTCATGACCTGCAAGACCGGCTGCGTGGGCGGCGCAGGCCAGCCCTACGGGCTGATCCCCGTCAAGCGGCAGCGGGCGGCGGGCCTCTATGAGGCGGACCGGACGGCGCTCATCAAGCGCTCGGAGCGCAACCCCATCGTCTGCGAGATGCTCTCCGGGTCTTTGAAGGACCGCACTCACCAGCTGCTCCATGTGGACTATGTAAAAAAGAACTGATCCCATCCCCCGGCGCCGAAAGCGCCGGGGGATTCTTATTTTACCTGCGGCCGTCCCGCCGCATCGCTGTAAGGCAAAAGAAACACGGGGATGCCGGCGGAGGCGGGTGCGATGGAAAGCATGGGGTAGAAAAAAGCAAAGCCGTCCTCTGTCAGATAGTAGTTGGCAGGGTTGTAGTAGCGCCGCAGCCCGCGCCGCCAGTCCTCCCGCCAGACACCGGCTCCCGCAGCCTGACGGCGCTGTATCTGGGCTTCTGCCGCGGAGAGCAGTGTCTTCCGCAGCCCGCCGGAGAAAAAGCTGGCAGATGGCACCGGGTACCCGGCGCCCAGGTCCCAGGTATCTCCGCGCCGCACCAAAAATGTGCCGCCGGGCCCCACCTCCCGGGACTGGGTATAGAGGCTCCACAGGCCGCCCTCGTTATAGGTGACGCGATAGTCCAGTTCCGCGTGAAAATCCGGCAGCGGCCGGCTGCAGGCGAGGGCAGCGGCATATTCCGCCGCGGCCTGGGGCAGCAGTTCCCGCTGGCAGTATCGGAAAAAAGCTTGGCACTGCAGCTGGTAGTACCGGCGCACCCGCCGGAAGACCCCGCCGGCAGACGGCACCGGCCGGGGTACCCGGACGGAGGCGTGCAGTACCGCCATGCCGTCCGATACCCACTCCCGCTCCGCAGTCAGCGGCTCCGTCTCTAAATAAGTAAGCTTCTTGTTCATAGGCACGACGCTCCTGTCCTCCAAAATCCCTTTGCCCCAGCCTATGTGACGGGACACCATGTGGTGCGGCTCCGCACTTTAAAGTATAAAAAATTTTGCCTGCTGCCCTATTTACTTTCACGCAGTAGAATGTTAAAATACAGGAAGCCGGCTGATGCCGGCAAAATCGTCAGAAGAACAAAGAAAGGGTACGAGATATGGTCAAGATCGGGAAAAAAGAAAAGAACGATCAGCTGTACAAGGCGATTTTGATGCTGAAGGACGAGCAGGAGTGCTATGAATTTTTCCAGGATCTTTGTACGGTTTCCGAGCTGCGGGCCATGGAGCAGCGGTTCGAGGTGGCGTCGCTGCTCAACGACGGGATGATCTATAATGAGATCCTGGAGCGCACCGGGGCGTCCAGCGCCACGATCAGCCGGGTCAACCGCTCCCTCAGCTACGGCACCGGCGCGTATGAAAAGCTGTTTGCCCGGATGAAAGAGAAGAAGCAATGAGCAGCTATGAGGCACTGGCCGCCAGCTATGACGCCCTGATGGCGGATGCATCCTACCGCAAACGGGCCGATTTTTTGGAACGTCTGCTGCGAAAGAGCGCCATCCCCGTCTATTCGGTGCTGGACCTGGCCTGCGGCACCGGCACCATCTCCTGTCTGCTGGCCCAGCGGGGATATCAGGTCATCGCCACGGACGGATCGGAAGAGATGCTGACCCAGGCGGCGGGGAAGGCTGCGGCGTTGGGTGAGCGGATGCCGCTGTTCCTGCACCAGGATATGACCCGGCTGCGCCTGGCGGAGCCGGTGGACGCGGTGGTCTCCACCCTGGATTCGCTGAACTATCTCACCCGGGAGAAGGATGTGCGCGAGACGTTCCGGCGGGTGTGGCGCTGGCTGCGGCCCGGCGGGCAGTTCCTCTTTGATGTGAACACCCCCTATAAGCTCCGGCGGATGGACGGGCAGATCTATATGGATGAGACGGAGGAGACCTGCTGCGTGTGGCGGACGTTCTTCTCCCAGCGCACCCAGGTGTGCACCTACCAGGTGGATCTGTTCCAGCTGCGGCCGGACGGAGCGTGGGAGCGGACGTTTGAAGAGCACCGGGAGCGGGCCTGGAGCCGGGAACAGCTGCAATCATGGCTGGAAGAGGCCGGATTTGAGAAGATCACCGTAACGGGGGATCTGACCATGCGTGCGCCCCGGGAGGATGAGGACCGCTGGATCATCCGGGCCGGAAAGCCCCTGGCAAAAGAGGAAAAGTGAGGATTTGAATAATGGGAGACAGATTGGTTCGGGCCATCAGCAAGGATGGCTTTGTAAAGGCGGTGGCGGTGTCCACCCGGGATCTGACGGAGCGTGCCCGGCAGATCCATAAGACGCTGCCGGTGGCCACCGCGGCCCTGGGGCGCACCCTGGCGGCCGCGTCCATGATGGGCAATGCCCTCAAGGGCGACGGAGCCAGCGTCACGCTGCAGATCAAGGGCGGCGGGCCCTTGGGCACGGTGCTGGCCGTGTCCGACAACGAGGGCAATGTGCGGGGCACAGTGGACAACCCGGCGGTGGATCTCCCTCTGCGGCCCGACGGCAAGCTGGATGTGGGCGCTGCCGTGGGCAGCGAAGGCACACTGACAGTCATCCGGGACCTGCATATGAAAGAGCCCTATGTGGGCAGCGTAGGGCTGCTGGGCGGCGAGATCGCCGAGGATCTGGCAGCGTACTTTGTGGAGTCGGAGCAGATCCCCACGGCCTGCGGCCTGGGCGTGCTGGTGGACCGGGATCAGAGCGTGCTGGCCGCCGGCGGCTACCTCATCCAGCTGCTGCCCGGTGCCGGGGAGGACGTGATCACCAAGGTGGAGGGCGGCGTCATGGCTGCCGGGTCCGTCACCGGCCTGCTTCAAAAGAACGATGACCCGGAGGCGATTTTGCGCCAGGTGCTCTCAGACTTTGAACTGGAGATCCTGGAGACCAGCCCCATCGAGTACCGCTGCTACTGCAGCCGGGAACGGATGGAGCGGGCGCTCATCAGCTTGGGGCCGGAGCAGCTGCGCAGCTTGATGGAAGAACAGGGCAGCGCAGAGCTTACCTGCCAGTTTTGTGACAATGTTCAGACCTTTACACATGAACAGCTGCAAGGGCTTCTGAATGACATGAAGAAAAAAGAATAAAAATTTCAAAAAAGGGTTGACAGATCGGGCCTCTTTCAGTATAATAACTTTTGCCGTCTGACGAGTGCGGCAATCGGGGAGCATAGCTCAGCTGGTTAGAGCACCTGCCTTACAAGCAGGGGGTCACTGGTTCGAGTCCAGTTGTT
>PPYE01047020.1_pt1 | contig 21003 bp, 13 predicted proteins | sample 1559881 | NCBI WGS metagenome assembly PPYE01 (sample SAMN08240022, study PRJNA423297) | Human gut metagenome, whole genome shotgun sequencing project.
ATTCTGATTCATACACTTTTTTATTTTCATTGAGAACATTTAAGAATTCTTTAGTTTCCACAATTTTACGATTTACATCATCTAAAAGATTTTTTAATCCATTAATTGTTGCTCCCTGTAATTCTTCTCTTTTAACTGATTTCATAATATTTTCCTCCATTCTTCTATTGAAACTCTTGTTTCTTTACCTACACAAAAGTTTCAATCAGGAGGAGGTTTCCCGATGATTTTTATTTTCTTTCTTCCCATAATCTCTTTTTCTCCTTTCGATAACTTTGATGTTTACACCTTTAATATGAGATAAAAAAAGACACAGCCGAAGCCGTGTCTTTGTCCTGTTTGTTTTTAATAAAAGTTTTTATATTTTTTCGCCACATAATGTCTTATTTTTCCATGCCTTTCATCCTCCATCCATTCGCCATTTTCGAATATATCTCGTAAACATTGATTCGCTTCACACTCCGTATCAAAAGCAAAGCAATCTTCCTTTTCTGACAAATCCGTATTGATGTAATCTGGGAATCCATAATGTTCTCGAATAATAGTGTAATATTCTTTACTCATAATTTTCTCTTTTCTCCTTTCGATGGCTTTATTATTTACACAAGGAATATGAGATAAAAAAAAGACACAGCCGAAGCCGTGTCTTTGTCCTATTTATTTTTAATAAATGTGATCGTTTTTTACCAGTTATACTGTATATCTTACTTCAAGCTCATCGTTTAATTTCTTTCCGTGATAATCTTCAGCCCATTCGTATGCTACTGATTTAAGTCCTAATGCCTTACAAATGGACGCACAAGCTGGCTTGTTATCTTTTGTGACAGAAGAACATTTCGCCATAAAATATCTCTCTTCATACATATCAAGGCTCAATGGCACTTCGTAGCTATTTTTGCAATTGTCCAGATACGCTTGGTAATTATTATGTAGTTCCATATTTCTGTGAAGAATCGTAACTCCGGCTTTTGCATCGGATAATATTTTATTGAAATGATCTACTTTAATAAAAATAATTCTTTGACAGTTTTTGTCATATTGTTCAAAAGCGTTGTTCATAATCTTTTCTCCTTTCATTGCTTTGATGTTTACATCAGGAATATGAAACAAAAAAGACACAGCCGAAGCCATGCCTTTGTCCTATTTATTTTGACCGAATGTAAAAAGTTGTAATACTCCGATAATTCATTTGCCAGTAATGCGGGGTAAGTATTACTGGGTATATTGCTTTCATATATTTTCCCCCTCTTTCCTCATCCACGCACCCCTTTACGGGGTGCGACCTGTGTTTTCGCTAATCACCTTCCATACCGCTCACCACCCTTCCTTAATAAATATGCAACACAATTTCCTTGCCCTCTCCCAAGTTAGCCAAAATGAGAAAAGCACAAAATAAAGCAATGTTTTCATTATACATATTGTGCTTTTTTGTAAATCGTCAAAGGAATTTATGAAAAATCTTCTGTAAAAGTCGATTTTTACCCTGACACTTGCGGAAACACATTTCCCATTCGCGTTTACAGTGGCACCCCGTGGAGGGGCGCAGGGGTTGAAACAAATATATAAAATGAGGAACACCATATTTTTTACGTTGTACCCAGTGAGGGGTACAGGGATTGAAATAAATAAAAACAAAAGAAAAACCACTCTTGGAAAATTCCTTGAGTGGCTTTCTTTTTTTGTTATACTATTAAGTATCAATAGTTGTTATCAAATTATCAGTGCGTTTGTAATGTCTCATAGTCCCTACCTGAGTTAGTGATGCCATATACCGCAAGCAATGTCGGTATCGAGTTTGCCTTGCCTGGATATGTCGCACTGTCGACAAAATTATACGTTTTGCCGTTGGCTGCTGTAATCGATCCATTGTCCTGTAACTGTGAATATCTCAGGTTGTAGACCGCTCCGTATGCTGTGATACGTGCTGTTTCGAGGATCATGTATCGGTTCTCATCTCCATGTTCTTTGAGGTAATCTGGGTCATATTTCTGGTACGCATAAATCTTATCCCCGGTATCCTCGTCGGTAATCATATCGTAAGGATTGATATGCTGCTCTTTACCATCTTTATCCACGGTCACATCCGTAAATTTTGCAGAAGACGGCAGCCCGAGTGTTACGTGCCAGCGGGATGCACAGAAACTGTACTCATCCTCTGAAACCCCATTAGATCCAAGGTCATTTCCAATAGCATCAAATTCCTTGAAGAGCTCCTGGTCATCATCACCATTAATATCTTTATGGAGTGCTGTAACTTTACTGTTTCCAATAAAAGTACGGGTACGTCCATTCAGGTACAGGAACTGCGCGTTACCCTCGCGGTAGCCATCCCCCATCGGGATAGACAGCGGTGCAACAACCTCTTCTTCCATACCAGTTAATGGATTTTTTTGGGTCATCGGCATTCCATTTGCATCGAGTATTGTACGGCCGAGCACTTTCGATGCCGTTTCGGTCGCAGCCTTCTCTTCATCGCTGTAGTTCCGGCGTGCCTTCTCGTCATCCCAGTTCAGTAACATAGCATGGTCATAAATTTTGTCTTTCTGCTGATTAAAGTAGTCTGTTCCATACTTATCCATAAGACCAAACTCATTAACAAGCGTTACATCTTCATTCCGGCTGCCCCACACATCAACTGCCATGAGCTTGTCCTTCTTAGTATCGAGGATGTAATATTTCGGCTCGATCTGGACGTTTCCGTCCGCGAAATCCCGGCTTAATACCTGGATATCCCATAAGAGGTTGTATCCAAGCTGAAGCTGCTCACTCTTTCCCCGCAGTGCTGCGATGTTATTCTTTGCTGACTCAAGCGGGGTTGATACGCACCTGCTGGAGTCCTCTCCTACATCAGACCACTTTGCTGTATGCCATGTATTGTACCACTGGTTATATGCGGATACCTTTTCGCCCCGGATATCCGTTGCGGTATCTCCATTATTTTTATGCCATGACAGGTATGCGTTCTGTATACTCTTATCGACTGCATGAACAATACCATCTATATACCATTTATCATCATTTGTCTTACGTTTGAACAAATTGCTAAAGCGAAGGTCGGTACTGTCTTGCACCATGAGGTTTCCTATGCGTGATATTAAATCGACAAATGTTTGTTTGTATGCTGAATGTTTTGCCGTCAGGTCAATTGCACGTCCTGCATTTGTAATGCTTGAGTTGTCCTGGGAGCAGTCAAGTGATAACGCTCCGTCACGGTCATATGGGTTTTCACTGCCGCTCGGGGAAGGCTGGTTGTTGATTGCTTCCACAGCATACTCAATGGTAGCCCCACTCATCTCATGGTTGTCAAGCTGGGCGTAGAACTGATATGTAAATCCATCATCACGCTCCGACAAGCTGGTCAGATCGTAACAGTTGTTTTTAACGTTGCGGTTCGTCACCTTGTCCGTAATTTCCAGCTGGAACCATTGACCCGCAGGGTGCTCCTCAAAGGTTCCGTTCCGATTATACAAAACAGAAAATGGGAATTTAATCCATTTCTCCCTGGTCCACTCCGTGCAGTCATAATTATTCGTATATCCTTTTCCCTTCCGCTGTTCGGTCTGGGCGATTCCATAATCATCTGACTCATAAAAGTCGCCACTGTTTGGGAAGTAAATATAAAAATAGTTATCAAGCAGGACGAAATCTCCAAATTCCAGTGGCTTGGACGTTCCCGGTTTTCCTGCATTTGCCTGCTCTGCACCCTTTTTATGCAGCTCATCATTATGACATGCATCATAACAGATCTCATTGCCAGCATCGTAATGTCCAATCTTTCCGTTAACTGCCTTATGATGCGGTTCCCTGCACTGCAGGACATAAGTGGTCTTGCAGTCCTTCGTGCATACATGGCTGTCGTAGATGCACTGACAGCTCCAGAACGGGTTTATGATGGTATGTCCATCTGTAGTGACACTGTCCGGAATCAGTGAATAATTATTTCCGGCTGCCTTCTTAACCAGGTCAAACACTTTGTCTGGATCATAGTCAGTGTGTGCTTCGATAACAGTGATCTTTGCGTACCCATTTCCGCTATGCTCTCCGGTTATACCGGATACATCTGTCAAAGAAGAGGAAGCAAATCCTGAGCCTCCGCCAGCACCAGCGTCGTCATCATCATTCCGTGAATAGCTTTCGTAGCTTCCGCCGCCTCCATAGAGACCGCCGCCCCCGCCACAGGTATTCCAGCCGGAATTCGATCCTCCTTTGCCAAATGCTCCGCTGAAATAAGCATTTCCCGGTCCGCTGACAGTTGCGCCTTCCCCTTTCGTGCCACATCCGTCTCCACCGGTTGTACCACTCTGGTTTGCGCCGCCTCCGGCTCCACCAGCTCCGGAACTTCCTCCGGCTCCGCCTCCTGCTACAAGCAGGACACTGTTCTTATTATCTGACAATGCAGCTAATTCACCGTTTGCTGTTGCAAAATGTGTTGCACCACCGCCATATCCATGGCATCCGATACCTCCACCATTATATGCACCTGCAGACTGTCCAACAACTATATATACCGTTGTTTCGCTATTAAATGTTACGGTACCTGTCGAATATCCGCCCTTTCCAGGGTTTCTGCCACCACCGGATGCTCCCCATGCTTCCAGCTTGTATTTACCAGCCGGGAGGGTAATGCTTTTCACGGATCCGGAATAGTCATAGGTATAGGTCTTTCCTGCAGCTACGCTGCCTGCAGATCCGCCGCTGCCACTTCCATAGCAGTTCTTCAGCTGGTCCTTAATTTTGCCCCATACCGCAGATCCAAGCATTTTTTTAAGGTCTGCAGCGTTTCCGTTGCTTGCTTCATCTACTGCAATCTTAAAACCTTCCGATGGCGTGTCCATGCATGCTTCTGTGTGCACATGTCTGTTGTTTTCTGATGTCTGTTTCTGGTAGCCATCATCAAACTTGCGTGTCCAGTCAATCGTTCCGGCTGCAGTGATTTTTACAAGACCGTTTCCACGGCGTACCCCGGACTTCATTTCTGTGTTTGTAAGACCGGATGCTGTATATCCCGAACCACCGGCACCGCCACCATTATTTGCATTAGTGACATATCCGCCGTACCAGCCACCGCCGGCACCGCCAGAATCAGTTCCAAATGTTACAGATTCCCCAACACCCTGTTTATATCCGCTGCCCTGGGTTCCTCCCATTCCGCAGCCGCCCATATTCTGGTTGGCTGAGTTATAGTCACAGGATGCAGTTTCAGAGTCTATCCTCATCCGTGAAGAACCCCTTGCATGGAAACAGAATTCCCAGATAGTATATGGATTCTGTCCGGAATCTGCAGAAGTCCCGTCGGTATTTGTTGTAGATGTAAGTCCACTTGGTACGGTAAATGAATATCTGTATTCATTACTGTTTGCTGCTTCAACCGTATAATTTCTTGTCTGGTATCTTCCATAATTGGTATATACAACCGGATATCCATTTGTAAGATTATCACCTTTTACTGTTATCGTAACCTTTTGTCCCGGAAGATAGGTTTTATATGGGCCAAATACACCCTGTTCACTTCCATTCGTTACTGCACTGTTACCAGAAAGTGTTGTTCCGGTACGCAGTGATAAACCACTTGTTGGTGTCCATGTCGCATTTCCGGTAGATTTTATATTTTCAATGTATGCATTTTCACCATTCTTTCCACCGCCGTTTCCACCGCGTCCATCATCAGATCCACGGCTTCCCCCGCTGTTGTCTGCTCCGCCACCGCCGCCGGCAGCCAGAAGTGTCCCATCAGGGTTCCAGCTTGTTGTTGCGGGATTGTTTGTGGTGGAAATATGTGACATTCCTCCACCAGAACCGCTGTCAGCAACACCACCGTCACCACCGCCGTTGTAACCACCAGCTGGTCCTCCAAAGCGGTTTGTCCCGGCTCCATATTTTCCAGCGCCGCCAACAAAAACATAAATTTTCTGTCCTTTCTTTAAGCTGATATTTCCTTTGGAATATCCACCATTTCCAGCGACAGAACTTGTATTTCCCCTGTCAACACTGTTGTCATATCCATCACCACCAGAAGCTCCCCATGCTTCAAGGGTATAAACTCCATCTGCCGGGACAGTGAATACCTGCACATCACCCGTATAATCGTAAGTATACTGTACACTTTTATCACTTATGCCATTGTAATAGTCCTGTGTTGTTCTCGCGTGTTCTGTTACACCCGCAAAGCAGGATAAGGTATGCCTGTATGAAATACCATTTTCATCCTTTTCCGGTGCAAGCCTTGTAACTGCAAGATTATCCAATGAATAGCTGCAGTCATAAACGGAATTATAAGCTGTACCATCGGAAACTGCATCGTCCTGGTTACCGAACCAGATGCCGTCACCAATGTAATTTGTCATGTCCCCGGAAGGATTCTTTGTTTTTGTAAAGGAAATTTCCTTTCCATCAACAATTACACCTGTATTAGCATCCACGGTATAAGAACCGCCTTTGTAGTCAACCTTCTTAGGGGATAACATCACGGAATCCATTCCAAAATGATACTGGATGGCATTCTTCCCATCCTTTGCCAGGAGGGAAGCCGCAGATGTATATTCGGATCCGTCTGCAAGCACAATCTTTAAGGAACCATCCGGCTCTGCAAGAAGCTTGGTTGCCCGGGTGGTAAACAGTGCTTTTTCTGAATCCAGTGCATTGTGGAAATTAAATACGCCCTGAAGTTCGTAAGTATCATTCTTTGCTTCTTCCGTATCTACCCCCATTGCGCTCCATGACATTGCAAGCGATGCACTGCCGTTTCCAGAAAGGTAACGGTCCGGCTGGTCCCTGTCATCTTCCGATGTCCCTTCAAATGCCCCAAGCCCGTCATAGCGCCTGATCGAAAATCCACTGTCTGCGAGACTTACATCCATGTAAGTGCCGCCCGGGGCAAGGATATTACTGATAATGGAATCATAGCTGTGTACGACTCCATCATCGTCTTCCACATCACTGTGCTTTGCATTGTCAACATTAAATGCCGCCCTGCGCACCGGCTTTCCATACTGGCAGTTTAACAGCCGGTACTGACATTCTTCTGCTGTTCCCGGACAAGTCGCATCATCAGCTTCCTTATTCATCTCCGCTGCCCCGCTTTTATCATCGCCGAGCACACGCTGGTCCATTTCCTTGTTTACCGTAAGGATATTTGCCCCCTGTACGGAAACCGGGTCATGGACAACGATGTTGTTGACTTTCGTCTGTCCGTTTGTGTAGATGGAATCCATGGTATAACCGACTCTTCCGGCTACACTGTCATTCTTGTCTGTATACTTGAAAGTATAGTTTGTAATATCATGCGTTTCAGCATTTTTATCCGCACCAAAGTTCGTATATGTAACCAGCGGGATAAAGAACGCATGGGACTGTCCTGTGACATATTCCTGGTTCGGGTTCGTCGGGCACTGTGCAATACCGTCCTGCATAAGCACAAGTCCGGCATTACCAAACTGCGCCGGTTCCGGTGCATCCGTCTGTCCGTTCAAGGAAGGGAGAATCCGGTTAATCCAGCTGTATTTTCCCCATACATCCTGCTTGGTAGGTGCAGTATAAACATCCGCAGTATTTGTTCCCATCCGCGCTGATCCGCTGCCATAAGTATCATAGTTTGTTCCGCCATAAGTGTTTCCACATCCAGGGGAACAGATATTCCCGTCAATCGAATCCGATTTTGTCTGCATGATGGTTTTTACATCGTCCATCTGCTTCTGTTTTGTTTCAATCGTCCTTGCAGATGTTACTTTTGCAAGATCCAGGGTATTTCCATTCTCATCGGTATCTGTGATATGGTTATACTTCTCTTCATCTTTGTCAAATGCGGTTTCTACAACTGCATTGCCTCCGGTGCCCTGGTACTTCGTGGATGTACTGCTGTAATTGCCGTTATAGCTTCCTACATTAAGGTTTGATGTCTTCTTAACCAGCGGGTTATCCGTCCACATCTTATCTTCCCACATCCATTTTGCCTTGCTGACATTCTCTTTTTTGAGATTATTCATGTCTGTCGGCTTGGAGTACCACAGGGTATCCTCATAATTTTCCTGGCACTCATGATGTTTTGTTTCTGCAGTATCCTGGTAGTAGACAATACTTTCATTTCCTGAACTGGTTTGCAAAATCAGGAAATCTGAAATAACAGTTGCTTTACAGTTCAGCTTACGTCTCTTATCAAAGCGTTTCCACTCGAACGTTGTCTTGTCCACTGCATCGGCTGTGTTATTGGTATATCCGGTCTTGGTCCTTGCTGCTTCCCCGGCTTCCCCTTTTCCTTCCCCGCTTGTCTTGGCATTATCGTGTCTGTTGCGGAGGTTGCTGTATGTACTGTTTGTATACAGGCATCCCCTGCACCAGCTCTTTTTATGGCCGTTTGCCGTAACTACAACCGGGCTTCCCCCATGGGATGCAGTCTGTCCGTCACAGGAATCTGTACGGGTCAGCTTTTTATCACTGTTAAATTCTGTCCATGTAACATCATCATCCTGTCCGGTCTGCAGGCTGTAGCGGATACGCCCGGCTTTTGAAGTATCTGCCTGCGCAATGTTATAAAAAATATTCGGGTCGTATCTTACGATCTTCGATTTTACAATATCAAGGTCATTTTCTGAGGTATCCGTCCAGGTTTCTTCCCCGTCTGCATCCGGGTCATCCCCTATATCCCCGGTCTCATAGTCCGGGACAATAAGATCGCCGTTTTCATCATACTCTTTATCGTTTGCGGCTTCCGTGCCTTCCACATCTGACAGATCCGGATCAACAACCTGGGTATTATCCTTATTATCTTCCTTCTCTTTCTTTACTGCATCCGCTTCTGCTTTTCCTGCTTCCCCTTCAATACTGCTTCCGCTGCCATCATCTGTCTTACGGATCTCCCCCATGCCTTCGGCATAGCCTTCCTGCAGTTTCCATACCTTAAGGTTCGTGAAACGGATCGTATCGAAACGGAGTTTCTGGATCCATGTATCCTCGATCGCCGGGAGTACATGCTGGCAGCATGCGCCACAGAGGTCATGTGCCCCAAACTGGGTCAGGCCGCTTTTCTTTTCTACTTTCAGCCCGCTTTCCCCTACTTTTCCATCGTAATTGCCTGCGGTAATGCTTCCATCCTTGAATGTTACTTCAATTTTGTACTGGATGCTGGAAGATTTTCCATCCACAGATCCCTTGTATCCGCTCCAGCTGGAGTGTCCGGTTACTTTTCCGTGCTCATCCGTTGTATGGGATCCGGAAGCAGAAGCTTTATTACCTTTGGTGTAACTCCATCCGGTTCCAAGATCAGCAGATGTATTTGTTCTCTTTGCGCTTGATACAAGATCTGATGATGTATAGGTTCCTCCGCCATAAGACCGTGAGGAACCGGTATCATAGCTCTTTTCCCCTCCGGTCAGTGTAACCTTGATCGTAGCGGTTCCTACATGGTATACCCTTTTATATCCGTCAGAGTCATCAATACGGTAAACCGTGCCGTCTGCACTTTTACCGATTTGTTCCATCTTCTTCGCCCAGTTTGCAGCCTGCCCTAATGCTGTATTGTAGGCAGAAACATCCCAGTTTGCCGGGGTCGGGGACATGCTGTATACTTTACCGGCATTTCCGCCCTCACATGGTTTTCCGGACGGGCTTACATTCGACCCGCTCTGTGACCACCGGGAAGTATTGTTCCCGATCGTCCCTGTCCATGTCGCGTGGAATTTGGTTGTGCTGTCGTGTCCGTTTACGGTCGTGTTATAACCGGCAGCGCCCTGCGGGTTTACGGCACTGTTCTTTTCCGCCGTGACCGTTTTTTCCTGTTTCTTATCATTGGCATCTGCAACAAAAGTCTCTTCTTTTGTATTCCCTGCGGTAAGTGATTTTAAAGTATCACCTTTTTTGTACTCACAGTCCACGCCGTTGAAAATACTCTTATAGCGTCTTCGGGAACGGTAGCTGTCTTTATTCCCGCCCGGGACTTCTTTAAGATAATAATCATCATAGACTGCCTGCATGTTGACAATGAATTCTGACCCGCCGGTTGCAAAGTACAGGGACCGTGTGCTCGGCACACCTGCCATTGCTTCAAATGTCTCATTATAAATGGACCCTTCCTTTAATTCTGCATATGCTTCCGGAATGGATTCATAGGTGTCGGAAAGGTTCACATCCTTCGTATCATCCTTGTGGTAGATATACTGTGCAATGACATTGTTTGTTGTTGCGCAGCCACCTGCCTTAAGGTCAGACATGGATGGCTTTGTCTTTGTGACCGAACTTCCATTTATCACGCTTGTCCATTTTGTCTTCGCACCACTGCCGGATTTCTGCATGATATACACTTTTGCTTTCCAGTTCACATAATAACTGCCGGTGCCGGAAATCTTAAACCCTTTGGTACGCACATCTGCATTGGAAATGCGCCAGATCAGGCTCCGGTTTGCCTGCAGGTCTTTACCACCAATCTGTTTTGCAGACACAAGCTTGTTATAATTCTGCTCATCTCCCTTTTCACTTCCCTTGTTGGTGGAATCGTATGCGTTGAGCTTCTTATAATAGGTAGCTTCTTTTTTTGCATCATATTTGGTTCCCGTTTCCGGATCTGTTACCCGCTGGACACTTTTTACGATTTTCGGATCCAGCAGGCTCGCAGCGGTTGTCCCGTCTGCATTTTCAAACACAATCTTTACATGGTATTTATCCGATGCAAGAACCTTATCGAAAAGTTTCTTGGATTCCTGGTCTTTCCCCGGCGACAGTTTCACATACAGGTTGTCCTTAATAGTTGCTGTGTGTGTTTTCCCCGTCATACTGTAAGACTGGAAGGTATCCTTAATGTCTTTTCCATTCTGGGCCGGTTCCTTGCCGTTGACATCCTTGCTGTAAATGGTAAGGTTAAAACTGATATCAGAATCATCCGTATCGTTAGTGAACGCCCAGTAATATCCATCCACAGCATAAGTGCCGTACTGCCATGCGAGGTTACTGGTATCTCCTTTACGCGGGTTGACACCATAGCCCGACGCTACCATCCGGAGCAGTTCCGCGGTTGCCAGCTTATTGTAAACACGCGAATTCACTGGTCCGTTTTTACTGGACATGCTGTAATAAGCCGCAGTTGTACGCATAATGACCATGCGGCTGTACCATCCCTGGCCGCTGCCTGTGACTGATTTTTTGTTCTGTACGGCTTTTGAAAGTCTGTCATAGTACGTGCCATAGCCAGCATTTTTATAGGAACTTTTAGTGACAACACCCTTTTTTGTGGCAACTTCCTGATTGTGTGCCTGGTAGTTCTGGCCGGATTTATCATCAGATGCCGCAAAACCAATAAACCCTTTGTTCAGGCTCTTGCTGTTCGTGCTTTTCTTATTTTCAAATGCATCAACTTTACCAGAGAAGTTGTAATGCTTATTTATTACGCTTCCACAGGAGGCATAGGTGACCTCATTTGAGGTCGCATACACCATACCCATATCCAGACGGATAACGACGTTTTCCATTCCTGCGCTTCCACTCTTTCCATCGCTGCCGTCAGCAGCGGTTTTTGCGTAGATCTTTACCCCCTCAAGCCATTTGGACGCAACCTGTTTATCTCCGCTTGCCAGCGCAAGTGCATAGCCACTGATCAGAAGATCGAGGTAGTGACTATTGTATTCGTTCGTTAATACGGCTTTCTTTGTCTTGTCCATCTCTTTTGTAGCACCAGAGGCAATCACCGATTTAAAACGTTTGTTGCTTTGATAGATACTTCGGAGTACCTGGGAGCCGACCATGTTTTTGTTTGCGGCATCCCTTACCCCTTTCTGTTTTCCGTACAATCCCTCTTTGATACCGTTCTTTGAGAACATGCTGGTGCCGTAGGAATCGCTGCCAAGGCTGGCTGCTGTTGTATAGCGCAAAAATACATCTGCCATCTCAGGGGTTGTTGTATACTGCCCTGTACTTGTCTCGTTAATGTTGGCGATGGATGAATACAGCTGTCTTGCGCGAGCAAGCTTTTTCTGTCCATCAGAGGTAAACGAGTTTCCTTTGAAGCCGATAATTTCCTTAATATCGGCTGTACTCAGGTTCGCAAAGTAAGAGTAATTACAGATGTCATATTTCTTACCGCTGTCACCGGACGTAACGGTAACAAAAGACTTCTTGGTTTTCTTCTTTTCCTTATTCTTAATGTATTTTTTCAGTTCAGCGTAATAGATACCTGCTTTGTTCTTGCTGCTTCCGGCAATTCCATCCGTTACGCTCTTGGAGGTCTTGGAGAAGTTGCCGGCATCTTTTTCCGCGTACCAAGGGTTAAGGTTATAAAAGATCGCGGTGTTACTTAACTTTTTGGTCTTTTTTGCGCGGCCGATGACTACCGACTGGGTTTCGCTCATGATCCATTTATGATGATCGTTGCTCGCGATGACTCTCGGCACAAATATCATTGTACTATCATCGTACTCATATGATGTCTGCATTGCGAGAATATTGGAAGTAATCGCATGATGCAGGCTGTTGCTATACTTATAAATGCTCTTGCCATCGTTTGTGGTACCCATCTCGATCCAGTATGGGTAATAATCCTTCTGGTCAGCTGGTGGAGTATATTTTTCTTTTGCCCTTTCCACCGTATTTGGATCGCCAGTGGATGACACTGCGGCAGTTCCATCTTTTAATTTATTTTTTGAACCGCCATATTCATATTTTGCTTTCCCACTTTTGTCTGCTTGCGCAACATCAGCAAGATCATAGGTAACAAGTGACACCCCGACAACACCCGGTTCATACACCGTTGGAGAATTTCCACTACCACCTGTATAAGATGGCGATGATGTGGTGCCGTGGATACCATAATCGTTACTGGCACCACCTGCATAAATGATGTTTGCTTCTGCACATCCCAAGACTGCAGATACTGCAACCAGTGCAACTGCTGTAAGCGCAGTTCCATGTCTGCTTAACCACGATGCAATGTTTTTGAAAAGTCTACTTTTGTATTTACTTTCTGAAATACTGTTCTTTTCTTCCATGATTTTCCTCCTAAATAAAGAATATCTATTATAAAACCGCTCCTGCGGTAGCATTTTTTATAATCACATGTTACAATATTTAATATGCAATGCTGTTTTTGCGGCCTTATTTTTACGCGAGGAGCGAAAACCGGGAAAAGGTAAAAACGTAAAAAGGGAAAGTGTATAGTAAAAAAGTTCATAAAGTTTTCCGTTTTTCTTTGACGTTTTTTCAAATGGCGCAATATATAAGGTGAAGGGGTTAAAAGATTACCTTCAGCTACTTATTCATATAAATTTTAACAAAACCAAAGGAGGGTTTTATTATGAAAAAGAATTATTTAAAGAAATTGATGTGTGCGGTTCTTACCGCTGTATGCATCGTAACTACTGTTGTTCCTAACATAGCTGACGATTCTGTTGTAACCGCTGAAGCTGCAACAAAAAGCGTAACTTCTGCTTATAAATATCATTTGCGAGGATTTGACAAAAAAGGATATGCCATTACTTTCTCAAAGAATTCATTTTATAAAGATCTGAACTCTTTGCCAGTGATTAAAACAGGAAAAACAACGATTAATGTGCCGGCTGTCACATCCTCAGTAAAATCGGTATCGAAGAAAAAAAACTATTCAATCTATAAGTCTTTTGTAAAATTTAAAGCACCGAAAACCGGGAAATATGTTTTTACCTGCACAAACTTACAGTGTACGGACAACAAATCTGTAAAAGAACTTAATTGTAACATTTACAGAATTGAAAAAATTGGAAAAAAATATTCATTGGAAGATGACCTTTATCCTGATACCGTTGGTGATTATGAAATGCTTTATGAAAATAATTTTCTTGAAAAACTTCGTGTTATCTTAGATAATTATGCAATGGAGCATCCGGATTATGAGGATATTTTAAATGACGATTATAATAATCAGGTATCTTTCGTGAATAAATTCACAACTACTAAGATGAAATTCACAACAAAGTTAAAAAAAGGTCAGACTTATGTATTTGTAATTGATAATTCCGGCAAAAAAACAACTTGTGCTCCATATAATACCAGTTTTTATGATGGATCTATGAGCTGTCTATACAACTCTACTGATTATAAAGCCGCGTATTCCTTCGATCTGGACATCCAGTTCAAGAAATAAGGCTTGCACCATTTTATACTTACAATTGCATCCCTCTTCGGAGGGGTGTAGGGATTGAAATATTGGTTTTAGCGCGCCCACGAAAGTTCTATATTATGTTGCGCCCCTCCAAGGAGGGGCGGCATGAAGATCACACCACGAATCAAAGCATGCCCCGTCCCAACACCACAAAAGGTAAACCCGAGGGGCGGGGCTTCCTTACGCAACGGTATAAAAAACAAAGGGAAACCGATCTTCTATCGTCCCTATCTCCTTCAAAAAAGGAGAAAACGTGGGAAATAGAGGAAAGATGTGTAGGGAAACGGCTTTCCGTTTTCCCTTGACGTTTCCCAAAATGGCGCAATATATAAGGTGAAGGGAACAAAAGAAACCTTCAATTACTTATTCAAATATATTTACAAAATCCAAAGGAGGGTTTTATCATGAAGAAAAATGTTTTTAAGAAACTGATGTGTGCAGTTCTTGCTGCTGCATGTGTTGCCACTGCTGTTGTACCTGCAATGGCTGATGATGTCATTACCGCAGAAGCTGCTACAAAGAAAGTCACTTCTGCATACAAGTACCACTTGGAAGGCTACGACAAAAATGGATATCCTGTGAGTGGGTTTTCAAAGACCTCTTTTTATAAGGATTTAAACTCCCTGCCGGCTGTTAAAACAGGGAAAACAACCATTAACGTACCGGCTGTAACATCCTCAGTAAAATCTGTATCCAAAGAAAAAGGGAAGCCTGAATATGAATCCTATGTGAAATTCAAAGCCCAAAAGACAGGGAAATACGTATTCACGCTCGACAACCTGCAGGGTACAGACGATAAATCTTTAAAATGCCTCAATATTTATATTTGTCGAATTGCAAAAAACGGGAAAAAATATTTTTTGGAAGATGATCTTTACCCAGACACCGTTGGTAATTACGGAGATCTTTACGAAAACAATTACCTCGCAAGGCTCCGCACAATCCTCGACAACTATAAAGAAGAGCATCCGGAATATGCAGATGTCATTGAGGAAACGTATAGCGATGAAACAGATTTTGTAAACAAATATCCTATTGACAAAGATAAATTTACAACCAAGCTTAAAAAAGGTCAGACCTATGTATTCGTCATTGACAATAGGGGTATGCAAAAAGCTGTCCCGCCTTACTTTACTACACACGGCAGCGATGAACAGAGTTGTCTGTGGGGTGGAAACTATTTGGCGGCATATTCATTCGACATGAATATTGAATACAGGAAATAAAATATTTACACAGGTGCACCCTCCGGGTCGCATGGATTGAAATGCGATTGCATACCCGCAAAGCAGTACCGCCCCGCCCCGCAAACCACAAAAGGTAAACCCGAGGAGCGGGGCTTCCCTTACTTCTGCGACATGAATATTTGACCACCCGACTCAAAAAAGGTCAGACTTATGTATTTTCTGTCGACAATATTGGAATGCAAAAAGCTGTCCCGCCTTACTTTACTACACACGGCAGCGATCATCAGAGCTGTCTTTCTGGTGGAAACTACCTGAAGGCATATTCGTTTGATATGAATATCGAATACAGGAAATAAACTATTTACACAGTTGCACCCTCCGGGGTGCGTGGATTGAAATATATTGAATGCAGGAAATAAGCTATTTACACAGGTGCGCCCTCCGGGGTGCATGGATTGAAATTTATATTGCACAGGTGAATTGCCCGCCCCGCCCCAACACCACAAAAAGGTCAACCGGGGCGGGGCTTCCTTTGAACTGCGACATGAATATTTGGAAGTCCTATCCCTTTCTTTTCCAATGTCCACACACACAAAAAAGGATCACCGCTATGGATGATCCTTAAATTCTGCTGCTTATTTGATTGACTGTGCAAGTGCTACTGTTTGAGCATCTACACCACTTGCGATAATCTGCTCTGCCGTTTCGCCATTCCTCAAACGGTTAACCACAGCCACAAGCAGGTTCTGGCCTTCTGCGCGGCCTTCTACAAGACCTTTTTCAATTCCTTTGCGTTCCAATCTTTCTGCTACATCGCACATACAACCAACCTCCTTTTTATTGTCAGATTGTAAATCTCTCTCTCAAGGGATTGCTTATAAATGCTTTTTTGATATGCTGACTCAACCATGCATCCACAGCATATGAATTTGTAAGTTTCTCCCACATGCCTTCATCAAAATCAGCAAGCATCTCGAAAATCGCATTTCCTGCATTCTTTGCCTCCGTTGTATCGAACCGGTCTGTCATTCCCTGTACTGCACATAAAATTCCATCTGTTACCATTTGTTTTCTCTCCTTTCAAAAACGTTTTTGTTTTCATCTTCAATATGAAATAAAAAAAAGCACAGTCGAAGCTGTGCTTTTGTTTTGTTTGTGATATAATTTCAATATCATTTTTACAACACCGATGTAAGCAAATAAGAATAATCATCTTCTACAAAAGACTTAATTTCTCCTGGCATCATAAGCGTAGCCATTTGATCAATCTTTTTAATATTTCTTTCCGTATACGATATTGTTTTACGATTCATGTACTTATATGGCACATGCCAATCTGGATGATTTTTGCATTCACAATTCCATTTCATATAATGTTCACCATCCATAGGCTCGCCTTTATTGTAAAAGCTCATAAAGCAATATTTAATTCCAACATCCGTCACATCAATAAAAAGCTGCCCATCATTATTATCCTGATCGAATAAATACTGTAAATCTCCTTCATTATAATCTTCAACTTCCTTGAGAATATCGGAGCTAAGTACAATATCCTTCATATCAAAATTCGTCTCGCAAAATCGTTTTAATTTTTCAAGTTCCTCTTTTTCTCCAAACTTCTATTTATATTTCATAAATTCATTCTGGATTTCCTCTATAACATATCTTGCACGACTTATCATTCTTTCGCCATAATTCCATCCAAAATATCTTGCAATTAATCCCTTCCAGTTATATGTTTTTGGATTTGGTGTTGCCGCTCCACTTACATAATTCACGTTGTATCTGATATATATTTGGCTTCTCTGTCCCATAATATTACCTCCATTCTTTCTTTAAAACTCTTGTTTACACAAAAATTTCAAGACTGAGGAGGTTTTTCGATGATTTTACATTTCTCTTTTTTCATAGTCTCATGTCTCCTTTCGATGATGAATTTTGTTTTACATCACCAATATGAAATAAAAAAAAGACACCGCCGAAGCCATGTCCTTCTTTTTTCTTCTTAATTCATATACAAAACATTTCCGAAATACACTTTTGCATTACCGACATTCCGCATGAAGTAGTCCAATGTATAAAAGGAGCCATTCCAGTACACGGCATCCCCATACGGGTCTTCGACCAGCTGCTTGATTTTGTAGCCATTGTCAATAAGATCATCAACCGTCATGTCCGGTATCATATCCTTAAGGGTCTGCAGTCTTGGTGCAAAATACTTTCTTGCAATCTCTTGCGTAAGGAATGCATAAGAGATTTTTCCTTCATCCATTTCTTCTGTACCGGTTGTTGCTCCATACGCTGCAAATCTCTGCACCAGATCTTTAACCAATGTTTCTGATTTCTCATCTGGCAGATTCTCGATATAATCAAACTGGTGGCCTGTAAGATTATACAATTCTTCCTCTGACACACGCATCGATTCATTTTCATTCGTGTTAACCACATATAAATATCCTCTTGCCATAATTTCCTCTCTTTCTTCCCGCATTTTCGCAGAATATAAAACAGAGGTTCCCTGCGCACAGGAACCTCAAACCTTTAGTTCCCGGTGCGCCGGGCTGATATGTTAATCGAAAAATTCAAGAGTTTCTACTCTTGGACCGTCTGCATCGAGGCACAACCAGAAACATCCATTATCTCTGGCCAGCTTCATACACTGAACCAGATCAGCAGGGCAATTGTCCCATATTTCTTTATTGTCTGGATTGCATGCAACAAACCATCCGTATCCCTGTTTCTCATATACAGAAGGCATCGGATCTTCTTCATTGTCATCAGCAGCCTGATCCAGAAGATCTTTGGTATCTGCAGATACATGACGAGAACTTATGGTAAGCATCTTGTCAATTTCCAGCTTCTGCAAATTTTTTGGCTTAATAATAATCTCATCGCCAACAATTTCAACTTTGGATAAGTCGAGGTTAAATGCCGGAGCAACAACAAAACCATTGGTCTGATTGCTGCCACAGTAGACGTTGCCATTCAAGTGGATACACCACGCGCTACTGTCGTCGACAGTACCGAGCCACGCGCAGTAGGCAGCCCAGAACGAACGGGCGTTTTCCGCTGCTGCCTTCAATGCCTGCCAGTAGTTGCCCGAGCCAGGATGACCCAATTCCGTAAAACCAACTTTTTCTTCGGAGATAAGGTACAGACCCTTGCCATAAGAAGCAGATGTATCCTCTACATCTTCAATGGCATCGTACAGTGCTTGCATCTTGTTGTCATAGGCACTGATATCCTGTCCATCAATGGAATCAGCATAGTAATTACCATTGCCAAATTTCTCCATTTTAAAGCCCGGCCATTTTCCATGGGTTACCCCATGGGACTGAATCACAAGGGTTTTACCTTTATTGATCAGCTCACAGGCTGTCCATTTATAACCAGCAAATTGGTATGTTTTTCCGAGTTCAACGGCAGAATTTTCTTTTCCATCTGTATCAGGAACTTCATCTGAATCTGGCTGGATCATCTTTTCACAGATTCTCTCGATTTTCCAGATTTCGTTTGCAGTGATGTAATCATCCGCATTGCAGCAGATTTGGTCGATGGTCGTGCAATCATCTTCCCAGATAATTTCAACAACCCATTCATTGTCGTTGAGATGCTTCTCAAATTTGATCAGGTAACTGTCTCCTTCGTAGTCCTTGAATATGCCTTCCCCGAACCACATCTGGAAGGTATCGTCATCCAGCCAGTTTGTGTTACAAGGCACGATTTTTCCACGGAAATAAATTCCGAGTTTAAATCCTGCATGACAGAATCCGGTTTCATCTGACAGGTGATCAGAAATCTCCTCATCGTCCACCATTCCATCCGGAATCCGAATTTCTTTTGGAAGACTATCTAAGATCTCCTGATCTCCGTCTGTGTCCCATTTGATGTCATAAGCATACAGGGCAGGCAGATCTTCCATTTTGGAACTCTCAGAAGGTTTGCTTTCCTGAACCATTACATCCAGTCCACGACGCTGTAACTCTGCGATCAGCTCCTCCTTGGAGGCTTCCCTTACGCCGATTTCATCAGCAGTCAGATCCTCCACCTCGTTGTCCGTGATGTAATATCGGCCATCATAGTCACCGGAGTAGCAGATCTGTCCATTAAGGATGATGCCTGCTTCCTTGCACTTGTCGGTAACCTCCTGCAGAGCCGGTTCAATATCTCCAAATACTTCATGGACGCTGATTCCTGCTTCCTCCGGCGTTGTTCCATCGTCTTCGTAAACCGGAACTTTCTCCACGCTGTCATAAATTCCTGCAGCCACAAAAATCTGTGCAACCTCTCCTGCACGAGTCTTGTCGTTAATGATGATTTCTCCCTCGTTCATAATAGTCATAAGTTTTTCTCCTTTCGATTGTGTTTTATTTACACTTACAATATGAGATGAAAAAAAAGACACAGCCGGAGCCATGTCTTAAGCGTAATAATTCTGGAAGGGACTTTCCATTACTTAATACCGACTTTTCTTCCCCATATCTGCCATCTTTCAAAGTCGTGGAAGTCATGTTCTTTATTTTTCATGTCATAGTAATACTTATACAATTCGGTATCCTTTTGAGTCTCCAGTGTTTCTTCCACTGCATCGACCATGTTTTTGAAGCCTTTTTCTCCAAAACAACGCTTATTGTCGTTTGGTCGCAAAACAATATGTTCGCAGAGTCTTTGCAGAATGTAATCATGTTCGTGTATTTTCTGAAGAAAATACTCTTTTGTATATTTTTTCTGCCTCAACTTCCACACACCGTCTGATGCTTTGTGTAACGCTGTGGGAAAATCCATGCCCTGGCTCATATATCTTTGCTGTAATCTTTTTTCCAATTCTCTTTCATTTTCAATTTTTGTCATTTCTCTTTTTCTCCTTTCAAAAATGTTTTGTCTACATTCTCAATATGAAATAAAAAAAAGACACAGCCGAAGCCATGTCTTTGAATTAAATTCGCAATAGAATTGTCTTTTTATAAATTTGTTGCGTTTCCGTCTGCATCATATTCAATTGGTTCAATATGAACCGCATATCCAATTTTATCAATTTTGTCGAAAATTTCCATTGTTCCCCCAGCTGCAAATTCGAATGAATATCGTTTGTCATCAGATTCAAGAAGTTTAGGAAATCAAGCGGGAATCCTCGGTTATTTAATTGCCGAGATGAAAGCATTATAATAAAAGCAACCGAACATCAGGTTGCTTTTATCAGCACTTTATGCTATACTATGTGTATGAAAGAAAACCTTATACATTACCGTACTTCGGTATGCAACATCAACTACCATGTGGTATGGTCTGTCAAATACCGCAGGAAGGTCCTGACATCCGAAGTGGAATCTTATATGAAAGAACTCATCCAGCAGATCGCAAAAGAAAAAGGATTTACCGTCCAGCTTTTTGAATGTGGTGAATGTGATCATGTACATTGTTTTGTTACTGCACCACCGAAACTGTCTGTGACAACCATTGTGAAATACTTGAAGGGTATCACAGGGCGGAAACTTTTTGAGCAGTTTCCTGACCTGCGTTCTAAACTGTGGAAAGGGGAACTCTGGAACCATTCCTATTATTGCGAGACGATCGGTTCTGTATCGGAAGAAAACATCCGCCGGTATATTGAACACCAGAGCAAATCTTACTGAAAGGAGAAATGTTTATGCTGCTGTCACATAAGACATCTGTAAAAGTAACAGAAGACCAGGCAAATATCAT
>PPYE01384892.1_pt1 | contig 20992 bp, 20 predicted proteins | sample 1559881 | NCBI WGS metagenome assembly PPYE01 (sample SAMN08240022, study PRJNA423297) | Human gut metagenome, whole genome shotgun sequencing project.
GCTTTTAATCTTTCCAACAATTTTTCCGCTAATTGCTTTAGATCGTTTTTGTCATAAGAAATATATTGAAGATGTTGAATATCAAAAGGCGTACTAGAATCCTTTTCCTTTATAATAAAAACATTTTCATAATCTTTTATAGTATGAGTTATTCCCAATTCATAAAATACATTTGCATTTGTCTCTGAAATATCGACAATTACAAATTGGGAAGTTGCAATGCCTTTTAAAATTAAATTAATTATTGGAACAGAAGCAGATAAATTGTTATCTACTCGTATACATTTGTATCCTTCATTATGTAGATACATTGATAATGTATCATACAGATTTTTATATTCTGTGGAAAATGGCATAGCAAAAAAACATTGATTCTCTGATGCTACAATTTTAACTTTATTAATTTGTTTTGGATAAAATATATTATTCATAAGTCTTTCTCCAGAAAAATAGTATAGTTTTATTTTCATCTGACGGATAACTAAAGATTATCCGTCACTTTTACAACCAGCAAATATTTGTATATATTTTACATCTATTTCCTTTATTATGCAATACCATATTTTAATTTTTTACATTTTTTGAAAATTTTCTACATAGAATTCTCCATTTTACGCATTATCAATCAGCTCACACACGATTTTGAGCAATTTTTCCACTCTCTGCAGATCCTTTGAACTAAATTTTCTTATCATTTCGAAAATAGTATTCTCGCACTGAACCTGTACTGTTCCGTACAACAAATAATCCGCGCTTACCTCCAATGCCTCTACCAATCCAACTAACGAATTGACCGATAACCCTTTCTTGGATGTCTCAATTTCATACAAAAAACTTGCAGAAATATTCGCCAATTCTGCCAACTGTTCACGTGAATACCCTTTTTCTTTTCGCAATTTCATGATTCTCACGCCAATATCACCATAACATATTGTATACCCGTACCTCATTTTCACTTCTCCTTGTATAATTGATATAAACAATATATCAACTATATAGAAGCACTACACATTATGTCCACATAATATAGTTTTTCCTATATAAACTTATTATGAATACCGTCAATTTCTTGACATAGCAATTGACAAATCATCCAAAACACATGAATTATAAATTTCTTTTCACTTTCATCCATTTTTTGTATTTTCTCTTCTATATAGAACAATTCACGATTTAAAGAACATTTTCCAAACAAGAGTTCATCAATCGACACATGCATTTCTTCCGATACACGAATTAAAATATCCACTCCCGGCGTTACTTTTCCATTTTCAATACGGGACAAATGTACAGAAGATATATCTATCTTTTCTGCAAGGAATTCCTGTGTCCAACCGATTCTCTCACGAATTACTCGGATTCTTTCTCCCATTGCTATATTTTGTATTTCACTCATTGCTTCCTCCAACTTGCAAAACGTTAATACAAGCATAACACACAACGCAAGAAATCATATCGTTATGGAAATCAACTACATTATTTTTGCAACAAACTCCTAGTGCTTACCTTTTTCAATTCCAACAATTGTATGCAAATTTTGTGACACATTCCATATTTCCTTCATAAAAGTCTTTCTTAATACCGCCCCAATTTCCAATATATCTTCACATTCATTCAAATAGATATAACGATTAACCGGATCAATTTCTCGTATAAACCACTGATTTACAATCGTACTTCTATTGCATTGCAAAAAATCTTCTGTGTCCAATTCGTTCCTTATCAATTTCAACGATTTATATGGTATCACTCTTCTTTCCAGTGGCGTCACAGCAAGCAGATTTCCCCCATCCCTCGCAACATAAATAATATCTTTAATACATAAAGCTTCCAAAATTCCATGATTTCTATAAAAATATTTGCGATCCATTCCATTTTTAGTGTGAAATGATATTGCTTTTCGTATCACCTGTTCTACTTGTTCATAATTGCATGGTTTCTCTATGTACGAAAAGCAGCGAATATTTGAATACATATTCAATTTCTCATCATACAAAGATGTCAAAAAAATAATCGGCGTAAACTGATATCTTGCAACATCCCTAATATTCTGTGCAAAATCAGCACCCGAACTATCCCGATACTTGTCTCCTGGCTTTAATATAATATCTAGGATAAACAGATCGATGGTATGTTTCATAGCAATAGCATATGCCTCATCTGCCGAAGACAATTCAAAAACAACTGCATTTCCATCTACTCGCTTTACTATTGCCACAAGTGCATTTCTAGTTTCTTCCTGGTCTTCCAAGATTAATACTTTTTTCATCTACTTTCCCTTCTTTCATATCCATAAACTAGCATAATAATACCATAAATATTATCTAGTATGTTAAATTGAATCAAATTGTCATTTTGTTAATACTTTATCCTATTTCATAGACATTTTCGTCAAATCATAGTCTATTGTTGTAAACTTTGTTCAAGAGGAGGATTCACACATGAATATGCATAATTATTTACATAACACTCTTGGATTCAGTAATTACGAAATTGCCCAAATGCGATATTTTATATCCAGCATTCTTTCCGAACTCAGTAAAACACTGATAATAGGTGGATTTTTTCTTACAATAAATATGTTTTATCTGTTTATCCCAGCAGCAGTTACACTTTGTTGTCTACGAATTTGCACTGGAGGTTTGCATTTTAAACATTATCTATCTTGCCTAGCTGTTTCATTTTCCGTGTTTTTTATAGATATTAGCATTTTGAACAAGTTCTTATTTATAAAGCCAGTTCAGTTATTACTACTTTGTCTCTGCATAATCATAAATTACCTTTGTGCCCCAGTTGTTTCCGTTTTTCGACCAATTCCGAACGGAATACGAGTAAAACGTTCAAAAAGACAAGCAACCGCAATAATATCTTTTTACTTATTTCTTGTGTTCATTCTTCCAACAAACTCATACTTAAATGTTGGATTTTGGATGATAATACTGCAGTCAATAGAATTACTTGCAGCAAAAATATTTATAAGGAGGAACAACAGTAATGAAACAACATGTCATTCATGCAGCGACTAAATTATGCAGTCTTTGCTTGGTATTATCCGGATTGTTCTACTGGAAGGGTGTTAGTATCATCTTTTTTGGTGAAAAGGAATATCCTCAAAAATCTGATTTTAAATAACATCCGGTAAACACTCGGTAAATACTTACCAGATAAAGAAGGGCCTCCTCTAAAGGTCCTTCTTTGTCACAAATTTAGCAACCAAAAAATTTCTTTGATCAACTTCCTCATTATATAAGAAAAAATCCGCATCATATCTTTCGACAATTTCCATTACATTTGCCAAGCCAAGACCTCGATTCTCCCCCTTAGTTGACGTTCCCGTCTGCAGCCAATTTTGTAGTTCTTCTTGTGTTACATATAATGATGGATTACTAATCATAATCTCAATTTCTTTTTCCGTTTCTATGATACGAACACAAATACGTCTATCATCACCTCTAGCAACTGCCTCAACGGCATTATCAAATAGTATTCCAATTATCTCAACTAGGTTATATAATGGCACATTGCACAACATCTCGTTTGTTTTCACAATATAGTTTATCTGGCACCCTTTATTTTCAGCATTAACAAATTTTGAGTACAAAAAACCGACAATAAGGGATTTGCCACCTGCCAGCAACTTATTAAAATGATTATCCTGATTAATTTCAAAAATAAATTTCTTTTGATCATAAACTAATTCATCAAGTGTTGTAGCAATTTCAAATTGCGCTAATAATGCTTGCAGATAGTTATCAAAATCATGTTGTTTTTTTATAACTGTTTGAAGAAGTTCTTCTGTATATTGATCGTATACGTTCGTAATTTCCAATTCTTTTTTCTTCACTTGATACAGTGCTTTGTTCTTTTGCCAATTTAAAGCCATTAAAAACATTAGAAATGTCCACACACCAAATATCAAATAATCTGTCGGCCGGAGATATTCTTCCATTTTATATACTATTATTATGTAAATGCATCCCACAAAACAGCATAACATACAAACTTTACTAAACCACTCGTAATTCATTGTAAGCAATCGAATTTTATATAACTTTTTTGTTTTTCCTAATACATATACTAAAATCAGCGCAATAACATTATTGCCCAACACTAGAACATCTGTACTCACATAAGGATTCAGAACAATCATTGGTACCGAACTTATCAATTGTGTAACCACAGATATACACACCAGCAACATTGTATTAACACATATCTCTTCTGTCGACAATTTAAATTTTAACAATTGAAACAAAAAAATCAATAAATAGCATACTAAAATGATTTTTTTATTTATTGCAAAATAATTCACTGATTCTACAATAGTCATCTGTAACCCGACAAACAAAACATCGTAAATGTTTAGTTTGATTTTTTTGGAATACATATAGTTAACACATATTAAAATCACTATAATTTCAATCATAGCACTTAAGCCGTTCAACATCTGCATACTCTCCCCCAACAATATTAGTATAACTTATTTATGCAGTTATCTACAATCAATTTAAACTTGATCACTCATACTATCCATATTTTCTACTAAGTTAGAAAGATACAGTAGTTGTCTAACAATTGCATCCTTTGTTTTTTCTTTCATGTCATTTTTTTCAATCAATTGTAATTCAGTAATCAACGTATCGCTACGTGCAATTCCTCCATATATAAAATTTAAATCGCAATTATATTCATTCAGCAAAATATAATTGTATGGTCCAGAAATGGCATTAGTCCCGCTCAATATCTTTTGTAATGATTCTTTTTCGATTCCAAAACTTTCTGCCAACTGCTGACTCGATATCCCATTTGCGTCCATAAAATATCGCAAATTTCTACCAGCAATAATATTAGCAGGATTTTTGGTGTTTTGAAATTCTTTCGGCTTGCTCATTAGCAGCACCTGCTTTCTCTTTATTCTTTATTTATCATATCAATTATATTTTATCCTTAATATAGATAAATTATCTTACTCGAGATTATTTATCCCATTTAATTGAATAGTAAAAAAAGAAAGAGGCTATTTTTTCCTCTTTCCTATGCAGATTAATAAGATTAATTTGTATATATCAACATATTGCGTATATTTGTAAAACTTGTGCTCTGAACACTAGCACCCTTTCTTATTTTGCTCCTACCTATCAATTAACTCCTGAATTTCATTATAAACTTGCATTAATATTTGCTGCACAAGCAAGAGTGTTTCTCTTGATAAATTACAATTGCCCCTCAAAAAATCTCTTTTTTTCTGCTCTCCGCACAAAATATAATCTGCTTCAACATTTAAAGCTTTAGCCAAATTACTAAGGGTATATGCAGAAAAACTTTTCTTACCGGTCTCAATTTCATACAAAAATGAAGTGGACATTCCCGCTTCTTCTGCAAGTTCCTCTCTAGTCATTTTTTGATTTAAACGCAAGCCTTTAATTCGTTGTCCTACTGCTATATTATCCAAACAATAAACCTCCCATCTAATACGTCTTTTAGTAAAAGATATGACTTGTTAATGTTAATTTTTATGGAAAATAATAAAGAGTAAATCTCTCCCGATATTTTCCAATTAAATAATAACAAAATTCGACAAATAGGACAATACGCAGTAGCATACATTATCTCATGCTATTGTATGAACAGTATATATTCTTATCAAATATACATTTTTGTTTCTTTTTACTTTTTGATATCAGACCGAAAGATATAAATTAAATTAAATTACATAACAAATAATAATATTGTCTTATTCCTCGATATATTTTATATCTTCTACAATGCTTCCACAATTTTACTATAATATTCTTTTTCAAATTGCTCTATTTCAAATAAAATGTCTTTTGCTCGAAAGCGATACTTCATGTTTTCTTTAGCCTTTCCCATCAAAACTATCATTTTCAAATTATTTGCCAGACTCAATACTTTTTCTGCATCTTTCAACCAGAAATCTCCACTCAAAAAACCGCTATAAAGCAAATATTCAATTCTTTCTCGCATGCATTGCTTATGTTCTACAAGAAAATGTATAATTCTTACATCATCAAAAAGTACCTCCATTCCTTTTTCTGTACGTAGTTTTTCATATATATCTAGTCCAAAAGATTTTAACTCTGTACTCATTTGACTTCCATACGCTAAATAACTATTTTGGCATTTAATATATTGTAAAAGCATCTCTTTTAAATATATAGGTGAAAACTCAAAAATCACACTATCGGGATTATATGTTATAACAACCAGACTTCTAGTTTTATCATCAACATTCTGTTCGCAGCAGAAATCACAATATGTTATTTCTGTTATACATGGAATTCTATTACAATATCCAACTAAATACAGTATTTCTTTATCATCATTATAACCGTAAATCAAATTCTGATGAAAATGATTTCTCTGTTTTCTGTATTCCCATCGATTTTTTATAAATTTCTGATTAATCCACACTTCTATATATTTCCCCTGATTAATATTTTTTCTAATAAAATCTATTAAGGAAATTCCCAATATACTAATTGAGTCATATGTATATCTAGCATAATCCAAAAAATAATCCGAAGTATAGTAATTCCAATTTTTTCTTAATCGTCCAAAGTAATCAACTCGTTCATCCATACCGAAAATTTTGCTGTACACTTGGATATAATTTGAAAATAACCAATCAAAATAAATATTACTATTAAGTTTAATTTCAAATCCTATACATAAATCCTCTTCTTTTACAGTATTGGGATACTCTTTTGATAATACCTCTTTCCCATTTACCACGGCACTAACACAACCGTTTGCAACAACAAGTTTCAGATTAACTCCTTCGGTTTCAAATTTTGTGTCTAACTTCAATTTTTGTTGTACATTGTCAATTCTTGCATATACTCCCTCCTTACAGAATTGACCAATACGAAACCAATATTCATCATCCTCCAACATGTTTTTTTGTTTCTTATCTGTAACAAAAAGATTAATCGCTCCCCAAGGATTTGTATACTGTTGATATTCAATTGCTAAATCTAATTCATCAAACGAATTTAACTGTCGCCAATAACATGCATTAAGTTCCTTATTAAATTTGTTTAAAGAATAAAAGGTTAAAACATCGTCTTCTTGATTGCAACCAAGTTCACAAATTTTATTTCCCCATTTCTGTTCCGCATAATCTTTCACTTTTACCTGTGCCACCACATTACCAAATCTAGCTGGCGCCGTCACAATAGCCTGATAATAAGCATGGTATGTATATGTTCTAAAATCAGGTGTGCAATTTATACTCAATTTCTTTTCCATTATCAATCTCTCTTTCTCCTCACAACGTAATAATTCGATTACATAAACTTAACGAAGATTGCCGATGTGAAACAATTATAATTGTTTTATCACTTTCAATTTTTTGAATTGCATCATGTATGATTGATTCCGCATGTTGATCCAATGCACTTGTTGCCTCATCAAAAATAAATATATCAACATCCTTTAGGAAAAGACGCGCTAACACAATCCTTTGTTTTTGACCACCAGATAATTTCACCCCATCCTCTCCAATCACAGTATCTAGTCCCTTGGGCAATTTTTGAATAAAATCATAAATGTATGCTTTTTTGCATGCTTGTTCCATTTCGTATTCTGTTGCATTTTCTTTCCCGTATTTAAGGTTCTCCTTAATACTTGTATTAAAAAGCATATTGTCTTGTAAAACAAAACCAATTCTTTTATGAACCTCTCTTAAATCAGCATTTCGAAGTTCAACACCTCCAAAATATATTTCTCCACTATCTGGATATAGTGCCCCTACCAAAAGATTAAGTAACGTTGTTTTTCCTTTACCACTTTCGCCTATAATACCAATTCTCTCTCCTTGCCGAATCGAAAGAGAAAAGTTTTCAAATATATTTTTTTCGCCTTTTGGATAACGAAAACAAATATTTTTGACTTCTAATGCAGCAGATTCAAACATTTTGATTCCATTATCTTGATAATCATCTTGTTCTGCGGCATTAAGAACTCTTTCATAAAAATCAATATTCGATTGCAATTCGGCATCTGCTCGTGTAACATCTTGTACAGCTGTAGATAGTATTGTATAATATTGTGCAAACACTAACAATGTACCTATTGAGATTTGATTATAATAAATTAAAATTCCACCCAGAAAATATACCAAAAACTGCATAAGAAACTCATCTTTTATTTTAGGCAAAATTTGATTACGAATCACCCAATAATTTGTCACTTTGGTAAAATATATAGCATCCTTTTTAGAATAGTTGCGAAACACTTCTTCTCCTTGTTTCTGAAGATTCATAGCTCGCACCTCACGCCAACCACTAATAACTGAATAAAGCCAATCTCCCCATTTTGCATCATTTACCCTCGAAATATTCTGTATCTTTTGGGAACGTTTTCCATACATCTCTGTTAGCATAAAGGTAATCGGAACCACTGCTATACAGATAACAGCGAGACGCCATTCCAACACAATAAGTATTATACTTAATATAATCATTTTACCCGCATTTACAATATAATCCGAACTTTGACTATCAGCAAATGCAGTTAGTTTAATCATATCATCATCCATAACCATTTTTGCGTCAGCAGCACTTATTTTTCCGTTACGTGAAAAGGCATTAGTCAAGTAATTAGTTATTATTTTTTCACGCATACTTACAGTAACATGATTTGTTATCCGATACCTACAATAATTTTTTATATATGCAACTATGAAGCTAACTATCTGAACAGCAACATAACCCATAATAACAATCCAAAAGAAATTAATCTTTTTCCCTAGAATAATCTTTTCTATAAATAGACTATAAAATAAAGGAAGAATAAGCCCCAACACAAGCTCTATCAGATTTCCGCCAAAATAAACGAAAAAAAATCTCTGTACGCCCTTTGCAAATTCACTCAACCTTTTCAATACTTGTAAACGATACGAAACTTTACTTAGCATCCTCATTCTCCTCTCTAATTGCAAACAATGTTCTAAAATACTTACTAGTTTTTATCATTTCACTCGGAGTCCCTGTTTCACGTATTTTACCATTTGCAAGAATCGCCACCCGATCACAGAGCATAACAGAACTTTGTCTATGTGCGATAATGATAGCTGTTCTATCTTTAAGAACCTTTTTCCACGAATCATAAATCATTTGTTCTGTATTACTATCAAGTGCAGATGTTGCTTCATCAAAAATGATTATTTTAGGATTTTTCAGATATATCCGGGCAATTGCTATCCTTTGTTTTTGTCCGCCTGACAATTCTCGTCCATCATATCCTAATATAGTATCCAATCCATCTTCCAACTCATCCACAAAATCATAAATCCCTGCAGCCTTACAAGCATTATAAATTTCTTCGTCTGTTGCATCGGGGTTTCCAAGAACAATATTCTCTCTCACAGTTCCGTCAAAAATCAAAACATCTTGTTGTACCAGACCAATGTTCTTTCTTAATGATGATAATGTATAATTTTCCAGCAACTTTCCATCTATACATATTTGCCCCTCCTTTGCTTTATAAAAACCAATTAGCATATATGCCAATGTAGATTTTCCACACCCTGATTCTCCAACAAGTGCTAACCGTTCTCCTGGAGATACCGATAAATTTAATCCATTAAGTATTGGTTCTGCATTCTCGTAAGCAAATGTCAGATTTTGAATATCAATTCTACCATTTAAATTGTCGATATTTTCCTTTCCCGGCCAATCATTCATCGTTGGTAATTTCAAAAAATTATAATGGCGCTGAATAATAGATATCCGCCCCTGAGCATTCATATAACTTTGACTAACCTTTTTGAATGCACTGGTAAGCACTGTAAAATATGACAAAGAAACAATAACTGAACCAATCATCAATGAACTGCTACTTAATGTCAAAAAAGCTAAAAGAGCATACAATATCAATTGAAAAATGGTATTAGAAAAGGCCAACCATTGTTCAGCTTTTATATTTGACACACTTACTTGTATATCAGTCTCAATAAGTTTCTCCTGTTTACCTCTAAATAATTTTTTCACTCTATTTTCTGCCCCTAAAAAACGTATATCCTTTAACGCATTTAAGATTTCCATAAGCCAGCTAACATACTCGCCATATAATTCCTTATTATTATCACTGGCCTTTCTTGCTACTTTGCCAAATCGAAAAGAGATAAAAACTGAAGCGGGAACCATAACAAGCATTGCTATCCCTAAAATCGGATGTAACATAAATAAAATTATCATACATACAACAATCTTAATATAATTATTAATATTGTGAACAATATCACGCACAAAAAAATGTACACAATCCATTGTATACCATCGTATCATAACCATTAAATCGCCATAATTTTGATTTGCCATGTCTTGTGCTTTGATTTTTTGCATATGATCAAACAAATGAATTCTGACATTAAAATTCAACTTATTCCATATGTAAGAATAAACTTCATATGTAATATACCACACAATACATTCAAATAAAACAAGCATTAAAAATACTACACCTATTTGTACAAACAAGTATATATGCCTATAATAAACAATCTGATCAATCATAACACCAAACAAAATAGTAGAAACCACACCTGCCACAGTTTCAAACAAACATCCTAAATAAAACATGACGCATTGTACCTTTAAATTACTCAAAAAAGGCATCAAAAAACGCACACATTTAAAATAACTCAATTTTTCTTTATTATTTTGCATTTGAAGTTCCTCCTCTCCTAAAAACCATCTCTAATAACGTAGTTTGCTCTTGTTCAACATCAACTTTGACATTCTCTCCATTTCTAAATTCATCCAGTTCCTGTTGCAGTATAATCATATTATCTTTTACTGTATAATCTGATATTTCTTTTAAATATTCATCACGATTCTTATATATATATATTGTAGTGTCTTCTTTTGGACTTAATCCACTGATCTCTACATATGTTTTTCCTTCCACTATATTCACATTTCCATCATAAGTATCATAAATCGGTATCTTAATGTATCGACTTGACAATAAAAATGACATCACCCCCAGCACAAGAATCCCCACAAAAAATATAGGTTTTTTAACAAAATATTTTGTAAATAAACTATTCTCTGGATTTTTTAATTGCATATATATCTCTCCTTTATTGACAGTTTTTAAAACATTATTATACCATAGTCTAACACCCTAAACTACATTTTCCTCTAATTTTTCAAAAAATCTTTTACATTTTCCTTTTGTCGGAAGTAGCTCAATCATTTCATTTCTCAAAATTTCTAGTATCGCTTCTGGTAATTCTTCTACATACTCCACCTCAACTTCATAATCGTCATAGCCTAAATATTGACTATGATCCAAACATATCTCCGTATTTGAATCCCAATTACAAACCATACGTTCTGTAATTAAGTATCCTTTCATAACAACATCCGGCAACTGACATCCTGCCATTTCTGTAAGTATATCTCCTTTTATCTCAAAAGGAATTTCCTTGACTTCCTTTTCGTACTCCTCTTTTACATGGACCAAGCCTTGACTTCCAGAAGGAATCTTGACTTGTAATCTAATTTCTCCATTCTTTTCTCTTACACGCACAGTTATTTCCCGATTTTTCACAATATCTTGATTATCCGAATAATAAAAATTAATGTTGGTATAAATAACCTCGCATTTAAATCTCTCGCATAAAGAATCAAATTGTGATTTTGACAATAAAATTTTCAATTCCTTTTCTTGCATTTTTCTAATCACTCCTAATTAATTTATTCTGGAATCAAGATTAAATACTTGTCCACTAATACCTATCAGCTTATCCGAACACAACATCATTACAAACGAAAGGAAATCCTCAAGACTTCGTTTGTCTCTAAGAATACTCATTCGTTCAGCAATTTGGGCTTTATTTCTGTTCATCCGATTCAAATCCGTAACAATAAATCCGGGACATATGGCATTAACGCTTATTCCATATGTACCCATTTCCTTGGCTAATGATTTTGTCAAGCCAATCACTCCAGCTTTTGATGCAGCATAATTACATTGTCCTTCACTTCCAAGTTGGCCTTTTAATGATGCAATATTAATTATTTTCCCCTTACCATTTGCAATCATTTTTCTTGAAAATATGCGCGAACAAAGGTAAATACTGGTAAGGTTTGTCATTATCACTTCATTCCACTGTTCTAAACTCATGAATTGAACATAATTATCACTGCATTTTCCAGCATTATTAATCAAAACATCTATTTTTCCAAATTTCTTCAGCACTTGCTTATATAAATTTTGGACATCTTGTTCCTTGGTAACATCGGCCTGCACCAAAAGACAATTAGAATTATACTCACATATCTGAGCATACAATTCTTTTGCAACCTCCTTATTTTTACAGTAGTTTATTACAACCGAGGCATTTTCTTTTGCAAAACGAACAATCATTTCACGCCCTAACCCTCTTGATGAACCAGTTACCAAAACAACTTTTCCGTCTAAACTTATATCCATATTTTCACCCCTGATGAGAAATTATGTAATTCCGTAAATTATGGTATTTACGAAGGACATCCATGTTAAGATCTACCAAGTCAAATTCCAGTTCAAACTCAGTCTCTATTTCTACAATCAATTGAACCATCAATAGCGAGTCCAATCCAAAATCATCTAGCAAATCACATTCTGATTCAGCCACCAATTCAGAAACAACATCTTTTTTCTGATCAATGCGTACCACTTCACAAATCAAACGTTGTAATCTCACATCCACATCATTCATTATCATAACAACTCACTCTCCTTACTTTTCCATTGTACGTTTTTTCAATTTTTTCCACCATAACTATCTCGCTTGGAATTTTCTGTATCTCCAACCGCCCCTTACAAAATTCTAGCAGTTGGTTAGAACTCACTTTACTTCCATTCTTAACAACAACGTGTGCAATTGGAACTTCTCCAAGTACTTCATGTTGTCGAGGTAAAACAAGTGCATCTTCAACATCTGGGTAACTATGTAAAATCTCCTCAATTTCTTCCGGATAAACATTCAGGCCGCCAGTAATAATCACGTTTTTAATCCTTCCAACTACATACAAATATCCTTCCTCATCAAATACTCCTATGTCACCTGTATGTAACCAACCATTTTTGATGACCCTAGCTGTCTCTTTTGGTCTTTTGTAATATCCTTTCATTACATTGTCACCTTTGACAATAATCTCTCCCTTAGAATTAGCAGGAAGCTCCTTTCCCATTTCATCAATAACCCTTACATAAACACCAGGAATTGGTTTACCTACCGAACCAATTTTCCTCTTTGAATCCTGTGGCAATAAGCACGTTATACGAGGCCCCGCTTCCGTTTGTCCATATGTTTGTACAATCCCGACTCCTAATGGCAACCAATTATTTATCTTTTCGAGTACATCCGTGCTAATAGTTCCACCACCAAAACATAAATATCTTAAACTTTGCAATGAGTATCTGCTTTTCTTGCTTTTTGTAACAAGATATAACATTGTTGGAATACAAGTAGTATTAGTGCACCCATACTTTTCAATATAATAAAAGAATCGTGCTGGTACAAAAATCCCATCATAGATTACGATGCTTCCTCCCAAATAAAAGTGCGTAAGAAACTGGGAAGTATTACAATACCCGAAACACATAGGCAACACAATCAAACATCTGTCCTTAGAGTTCAATTCCAAAGAAGCTGCATGCGACTTGATATTGGCCAATAAATTTCCATGTGTCAACATCACTTTCTTGGGATTGCTTGTTGTCCCTGATGTATGAAGCATTACGGCAACATCATTTTCCGAAGATATTATACTTTCATAATTTCGCATTTTCTTACATTTCTTCGAAATACATGATTTGCTATTGTCACTTAAATTATATATCTCAACATCGCATTCAACACCACTTTCAAGAATTTCATTTAGATATTCAAAATTATCACTATTTGTTACAATTAAATCGAGTTCACAATACTTGATTGTACTTAGTATTTGTTTCTCTTTACAATTTGTCTCAATGGGAATAATGACCTTATTTGCAAAAGATATTGCAAAATATCCAATTACATATTCAACTGAATTTTGAATAAACAAACCAACATTTTTTCTCGATGCTCCAAAAATGTTATCCACATGACTTATCACGCTTCTATAGATTTGATTGTATGTATATTCGTTATCCTTATATATCACAGCAACATTATTACTGCTTCGTTTATCTAACAAAATCTCTTTAAGCACTATTTTTTCAATTCCTTTCTAATACAATTATATCGCTCATTTTCATGTTCAATATTTTCTTTAGCCTCTTTAATCCGACTTACATCATTAAACATGCGCTCATGAAATTTCAATTTCCATTCATATACTTCTTCTGAGTTATCCCTCCCTCTATATTGATTGAGAAAGTCTTTTCCTAGCATATCAAATGAATTCAGAATCTCACTCTCTACTGTTCCCGGATACAATTTCTCTGTAAAATACAACGCATAATATACATCTTTCTGTCTATCTAATAGTTCTGCTTCTTTCAGCAACTTTTCCCATGACATTTTTTGTTGATTCGAAATAATAAAGTAATGAATATCCATAAACTTATATAAAATCAAATCATCGCCTCGTACAATTTTATATACCATAGTTGCTTCTCTGTAAAGATGGATACAGAGATATATCAGAAATCTCTCGGGCGACATCGTTCGTAATTTGAAAGTTGAATTTCCAACAATCACTGTATCCTTCAACATGATTTTTGACATCTCACCCTTATCATCGTTGCCCAACCGAAAATTGATATCAAACTCATGAAATGGAAAGTATGGATTTCCTGTTTCCTTTATCATAGGAACGGTTTCATATGTATTAAGTTGTGCAAACATAATTTCTTTTTTTGTTGCTGGGACAATTTCCCCACTTTTCACATATCCTTGAATGTATCCCATTTTTTTGCAAATTTTAATAACTTTCGCTAAATCCTCCACATTAACCAGAATATCAGTATCATTTGAAATCCGTTCACCTTCTCCATAGTATACAAAATTCAAAACTGCTCCTTTGAGGAAAGCATAATTAACGTCTTCTCGCTCTAATTCAGCACTAATTTTTGCAATTTCTTGTTTATGACAAGCATTTCTTTGAATTTGAGATAACAACATAAATTGCAATGAACGCTTAACAGTTACTGGAACATCCTCCATTTTTGTAATTCTATTAAAAATTACAGCATTTACTCGATGCGTAATTGAAAATCCCAAAAAAAGATTCCAATTTATTCTTTCATTAAAAATCATGTTTTGAATATATTCTTCCATTGTACCATCATAATCTTTTCTCGATAAAAGAAGTGTCATTTTTTCCTCTTGAACAAATTCCTTTAATTCAGCAGCTATCTTCATAATATTACTCCTTTCTTAAGACCAAAATTCTGTATGGATAATTAACATTTTTTCTTTTAAATTTATATTTTTTCATATCAGGCAAATATTGGCTATCGCATTTAAAAGAATAGATTTCAAAACTAAGACCTAATTTCTCTGCCACATTTAATATTCTTTTTTTCAATGATGCCATATTATATATTCTAGCAAATCCCATATTTTCTCCACATTTACCAGGAAACTTACTAGTTGACGTAATTATCTGTTCGGCCTCCCTGTCATACATATTTATAGGAGAATCCTCGCCAAATACTTCAACATATACTTCACCTAAAAATAATGGTTCAATACAACACATTCCACCTTGTGGCAATTCACATGCTATTTTTTTTATCAATTCAACATCCAAGTCAGCCCCAAAATGTTCAAACGCATGACCTAAAAAAATCTTATTTATATTGTATTTTTTGATATCTACATCAAAAATATTACATTCTAAAGTAGTACAGTTTGATCCATAAACTTTACAAATATTAATGTCATTGACATATACTTTATTTACTTTATCTTGAATTAGATAAGCAAATCCATCATCTCCACTACCAATATCTATCACGTTATCTTGTAATGATAATTTCATAATATGACACGCCAAAAAGTATCTAAAAGATCTGGTATAATTTTCTACCCAATTTTCTTTAATCCCTTTTTCCAGGACTTGCCTATCTATATTAATACATTCAACACCACACTCAATATTTTCATCTTTAACTGCTCTCGGTATAATATCAATCAGATCATAATCATTTTTTTTAAAATTTGGTAATTCATCCCATACGACTCGAAATCCAACTGACACCGCTCCTAATTGACTCCATTTATAACGGCAAAACATTTTATCATTACCATGTGAATTATTCCATGAAACACCATAAACAAGTTTTTCTTCTGGATATTTAGGGTTATATTCTTCACACCACTCTGACACATTTCCACTTATATCGTATAATCCAAATTCATCATGTTCAAAATAATCCACACAATTTGTTTGACCCAAGATTTCATCTGTATTAACCTTAATATCGTTTTTAACAAAACTTGTCAAATAATCCATTTCATCTTTTTGAGGCAATCTTCCTCCAAAGGAATTGACTATAGTCTTTGCTGTTAGCCAATTAACCCCACACAGCGGATGATTTTTATATTTCGTCGGGCAGAAATAAATATTATTGTGCTCTTCTATTGGAAGATTATAATTATATTTATTATACACATAGAACGAGCCATTATTATCCCTAATTTCATTGCCAACAGAGTTATACCATTCAATAAACTGCACATTAGAAAATAGAAATTTTGAATAATAAGAAATATGTCCATCTGGAAATATTATCTTTTTACAATTTAAAATCAACTCTTGTTGCAAACTATTAAACATATCCCAGTTCCTGTAATTCTTCATGTAATTCATTTTCGATATACTCAATTTGATCACCTCTTAAATTATTTTTCCAACCATCTAAAATAGTGCTTTTATTTCTATAAATAGAATAACTTTTTCCTCGTTCACTTTCATATGAATGTTTAATCAACTCAATCTGTTCATTGTTTACATCACTCCCAATGTACATCATTATTTTTCCAAGGTTCTCCTCAGGAGCAAATATTACATCTTCTAGACGCATTTGCAAATACTCCTTATTCTCCATCTCCTTTTTGAATAATTCGTATCTAATTTTCCAACTTTGTACACACAACTCCAATGGGTTCTGGATTATACTATTTTTTTTATCAAAATATTTATTAATCATCTCATCATATTTCCATTGGAGCCAGATATCATTTTTTAAACAAGAATTAATAACAGCAAATGGATTTCTCACAATATGAATAACATTTATGCCACTAATGTACTCTGTTATCCAATTCATTTTACCAAACAAACATGTTTCCTTTAATCCTGATATAGTTGGTGTTGATAGTAAATACTCCCTCAAATTTTCCAAATAACATCGTTCAGTTTTATTCATTGTTCTAGACATCTGTTTATCATTCATTGATTCCAAATCATGTTCTTTAAAAAAATTCATATGTAAAGAAAGTGGTTCATTTAAACATCTTATTTCTTTATTAGTTTTTATTACTCGACACATAAAATTTGATCCAGATCTATGATGATTAACAATTAAAAAAGGGTTACTCATCTTTATATTTCCATCCTTTCCAATTATTTTCTTGATATTTGTTCAAACTCGCCTGTAACTCTAAACCATGGCAAGTTGCAAATAAGCTCATTCTCTAATGTTACATTTTTGTCAGCAAATTTATTTTGCTTCATAATTAAATCTCGTATCGCCTCCATACTACATTTATCAGAAAATTTCAATACACTTTGTTTTAATATTGCTTTCTTTTCATCAAAATTTTCTATTGCTTCAATAGAAATTTCTTTCCAACGCTTATAGTTTACTAAAATAATTTTATCAAGAGTACAACATGAGCAAATACTGACATCTGTTTTTTTAGCTATTTCTATAGGCCAAAAATAGTATTTATTTCCAATGAATTCTCCTCCTTCTTTGCTAATTCCATATTTTATCATCGAATATTCTAAAAGACCTAATCTCTGACAAACTCCATAACATAAACCATTTGTATTCACAAACGCCTTATCATTGGTACAAATTTCACACCCTCTTCTTGCCAATTCAAGAAGCATTGTAGTTTTTCCTGCACCTTTTTCTCCTATTATTCCAACAGTATTTTCTTTATTCTTCATAACACACATATGTAATTTCACAAATCCATTTATGAGTAAATTAATTTCAAAACATATTCGTATCAATCTTATACATTCATACATGAAATTTATTTCATTACAATTACCATATACATAAATCTTCTTATTATCTTCTATATTAATCAGGTAATTATCAACAACGTTATAAATTTGAATACTATTGCCTTCTCGCAAATATCCCTTTTTATCACAATGTAATTTAATTGCTTTATTAAATTTCCCAAAATCAATATATTGGGGAAATTCTTTAATTGTTATTTCAAAAACATCATCTTTAATTAAATCTTTGGATTCTGTCAATTCAAAATACCCCTTCATCATACACCTAATTTTCTCAAAAAAAACCTGTTTGCATTCAATGTTTATTACTCCATTCCCATCATTTATTTGGTACATTATACCACCTCTCCAATTTGATTAACTTGCAAATGTCTCAAATAATGTAATTATAACACACTAATTGCGTTACTAATTACGTGTTTTTCATTATTCCTTATCTTCAATCTCTAATTCTTTTAGGCTCTGAATTGCATTCACCCCTTCCGGCACTTCTTCTCCCATTCTATTAATCCAAATTGTTTTTATCCCCAAGTTCATACAAGGATAAATATCTGTTTGCAAATCATCTCCCACATATATATAATTTTCGTCACCACAATATCTTTTCAATAATTCAAAAAATCTATAATCAGGCTTCGCACAATTCATTTCACTGGCATATTTTTTCATAGAAAAACATGCTGCAATTCCTGTCTTTTCCAGCTTGTTGTTTTGCTGTGCCACCTGTCCATTACTGGCAATTCCTTTTTCCACTGTACTGATTTTTTTCAAACATGGTAACACATCATCAAAAAGAACCCAGTTTTTTTCCAACACTTCTTTATATTCAAAAAAAACTCTCTCTGCCTCTTGCAAAGTTATTTTTTTTTCTCCAAGTTCAAAGAATTTCTTGATGCGTTGTGCTCCCTGCTCATGAAAAGAAATCTCCTGTTCTAAGTATTTTGCAAAATATTTTTTTGAAATATTCTTCCAACTTTTCTCATATAATGCCAATTTCAAACCATACTTTGTGATAATGAAATGTATTGCTTCTGTTTCACTCTTGTTATAATCGACCAATGTATTATCAATGTCAAAAAAAATCATATCCATCACTCTCCATTTTAGCCTTTTGCTATTTATATAGTTTCTTTACTTATTAATTCGTAATAATTTTTTATAAATATTTGATGTATCTATTATACTACATGTGACAAAAAAATCCAAAAAATATATTTCGACCTATTTTTTTACTTATTAGTAAAAAGCTATAAAATAGGATCTTTGTTCTCTCTTTAAGGCGTTTCCTTCAAAAAGACTTTCCAAATCATATTTCTCTTTGTAAAAACAACACACTTTAACATGTTATGTATAATAACCTAATATTTTTAATAACAACATTTTCATTTTACAAAAATCTGTTATTTTTATTTAAATTTATCAAAAAATTACATTCCTTGCAACTAACTATAGCATACATTTTTTATTGCAATTGCGTATCTATCTCCCTTCCATCTCCATCCACATCGCCTTTTTCTGTAACACCTGTCCTTCCTCAATCTCCGGGCGGATAATTGACTTTATCACTTCTTCCGGAGTCTCTGCCTGTAGCAGATCTCTTATCACACTTCTTTGTATCTCACCGATCCACTCGGAAGCGTAGATGTCAAGTAGTGTCAGCGAATCAAAGTTTTCTACAAACCACGCTTTCCGTTCCGCTTCTTCCCGTTCTTTTTCCACATGAAGGGCTGACTGTATCATGCCGGCAGTGATGGTCGGCTCTCCTGCCTTTCCCTTTTTATCGTTCGGAGTAGAATGAATCTTCTTTTCCATCTCATCCAGATCCATCATCATAAACGAAAAAGCATCCAGTTCATACAGCCTGATATTTTCATTTTTGTCTTTCTGCAGTTTCAGATAATTTAAGGATTCTTCGCCGAGAAATTCGCACTCTTCTAACGGTTTTTCCTGTTTTTCTTGCTGCTCTTTGGGATTAAAAGTGCCACGCTTTCTTGCTTCTAAGTACTGTTCATGCTCCCACGGAAACCACTTTTTATCCCGGATCGGATTTTCCCCACGCACAAAGATAATACATTCATCATCCGGTAAAAGACGCAGCTCATACTCTAACATCAACTCTCTGCCGAGTACATCATAATTCTGACTGTATGAGCCACTGGAGCCTTTGCTTTCTCCACTGGTTCGTTTATCAATCGTCCACTTACCAAGTAACTTTGACACATACTCGTAGGTACTTGCCTCATTTCCGCCAAGATAGATAAAAGTATCGCAGTTTCCCACAATCCCTTCCCATGCACCATCCGCAAAAAGTGTTTTTAACTGTGCCAGGGACTGTAAAATCGGTACGCAGTACACACCTCGGCTTCGGCAGGTTGCAAGAATCTTATCGAAGTTGTTCGGCATCTTGATATTTGCCATTTCATCCAGCCAGAAACCGACATCCATCGGCAGCTTTCCGCCAAAGAACCTTGCCTGACGGTACAACTCCTGAAAAAGTAGCGTGTAAACCATGCCCGGCACGAAATTAAAGGTGTCATCATCATCCGGGATAATGATAAACAGATTGCTTTTTGTTTTCTTGTCTCCGTCAATTCCTACTCCAAACTCATCCAACGGAATGTCATTGGATGAAAAGATTTCCAACAATTCTTCATTATCGAAAGGCTGCATACGGGCATTTACCGTCATAATGACGGAACGGATCGTTTCATCCGGACCTCCCCGGTATCGCTGATAGGCTTTTACCGCCGGATGATCCGGCTTCTTTTTTGCCAGTTCTT
>PPYE01030475.1_pt1 | contig 20980 bp, 15 predicted proteins | sample 1559881 | NCBI WGS metagenome assembly PPYE01 (sample SAMN08240022, study PRJNA423297) | Human gut metagenome, whole genome shotgun sequencing project.
GAAGTATAATACACTTAATAAAAGTGACATTTGCGTCAAAAATATTTAGTGAGGTAGAAATATGGAAATAAAAAGAGATGTGTATTTGGAGAGATTAATTAATCGAAAATATAATGGATTTGTTAAAGTGATTACCGGAATTAGAAGATGCGGGAAATCATATTTGCTGAATACATTATTCTATAATCATTTGATGGATTGTGAAATACCGGAAGACCATGTGATTCTATTTGCATTTGATTCAGCGGATGATTTGATAAAGATTGGTGAGGATCCGCTATTATTGGACAATGCGAATTCAGAACGAAAGGTAGATCCTAAGAGATTTTTAGAATATCTGAATCAGCAGATTACAGATAAGGAGATGTATTATCTTTTGTTGGATGAGGTGCAGAATCTTGGAGCATTTGAGTCTGTGCTAAATGGTTTTCTGCGGAAAAAGAATTTGGATGTGTATGTAACCGGAAGTAATTCCAAGTTTCTGTCAAAGGATATTTTGACAGAGTTTGAGGGACGTGGGGATGAGATACATGTGCTGCCTTTATCTTTTTCCGAGTATTTCAGTGTGTATGATGGAAGCAAGGAAGAGGCATTTGATGATTATTCCGTATATGGAGGGCTTCCGGCGGCAGCACTTATGGCAACGGAAGAACAGAAAGCTGCTTATCTTACAACACAAATGCAGAATTTGTATTTGCGGGATGTTATCAATCGATATCATTTGCAGGATGATTGTGCAATTGGTGAGTTGCTGGATGTTATTTCATCAGGGATATCCACTTTAACAAATCCAAGAAAGCTATCTGCCACCTTTGCATCAGTGAAACAAACAACCATCAGTGAGGTTACGGTAGATAAATACATTGAGCATATGGAAGATGCTTTTATGATAAATCGCGTAAAACGGTATGATGTAAAGGGCAGAAAGTATATCGGAACTCCATATAAAATATATTTTGAAGATGTGGGACTTCGCAATGCAAGATTGAATTTTAGACAAATTGAAAGCACCCATATCATGGAAAATATTATATATAATGAGTTGCGTTTCCGCGGATTTAAGGTAGATGTGGGAGTTGTAGAATCCAGAGAAAGAAATGAGGACGGTAAGGAAGTAAGGAAACAGCTGGAAATTGATTTTATAGCCACCATGGGGAGCAAAAAGTATTACATTCAGTCAGCTTATGCAATTCCGGATAAAGATAAATATAAACAGGAGACGAAGTCCTTTGATAAAGTAAATGATTCTTTTAAAAAAATAATTCTTGTTGAAAAGAGTATGAAGCCGAGAAGAGACGAGAATGGTTATGTCATGATGGGCGTAAAGGAGTTTCTGTTGGATGCGAATAGTCTGGAATGCTGAAAGTAAGGTGCTATTCTTGTATACTTATGCATGTTGAAAAGGATTTTTCTGTTATTATCAGGTCAATCACACTTCCTGCCTGGAATGATTAAAATAATGGTGCTTTAACAAATAAATAGTGTCTGCTGAACAGCGGTTAAGAGCTGTTCAGCAGACACTATTTATATCCCATACTTTTAATATTTTTATCTTCCGTAAAGACAAAAAAGGAAATGGGAGTGAATCTTTCTGGACTGCTCAGAGAATTAACATTCGAATATTTTAACATAGCCTTTGGTAAAATAAATTATTTTCGTTCCGGTATGAATTTGGCTGTTATTGTAGTGGTAGTAGTTGGGGACTTCTTGTTACTGCGTCAATGGCAGCATATATTGATGGAGCAGGATTATACCATACTTTTTTTAGAATTGTATTTCCAATGCTGATCATTTTTTATGTGCATAGAATAAAACAATGAAAACAGACGATTGCCCTCTCCGTTGCGGGAGGAGGGTGTCTGTTTGTGCGTTTATGAGCAGGAGCGAAACCGGCTCCGGAAAGGAGTTGGTAAAGGAATGAAAAAGATGTAAAAGAACACGAATGCGAAGCTTTTGTATACTATACAGCCGGTGGCAATCATCGGGTTGGCATTCCAGTATATAGAAGAAACAAAAAGCTTTTTTCCCGTATGGAGGATGACATATTAGAAGCAATGGCAGATCTTTAAAAATAAAGATTGTTTGATGACCACTATCTTTATTATTTCGAAGGACTATTTATTCTCGCAGAAGATAATCTGTGCCCTGACGGAAATATCAATTTTTTAACTCTGAAAAGGTTATTTTACTTTATCATATGGGCGAGTGGTTATATTGACCAGCCATTCACCAGTTAGACTGGTGGCTGGTGACTAATATTGGTTTACACTCCACTTGAAATTCGGCGGTTATTATATATTCTTGCTTCTGTGTCCACCTGCCGAATTTCAAGAAAAACTAAGATAGAAAACTTTTTCCCCTGAAAACGCGGCAGGTGTATTATGTAAGAAGGAGAAGGAACAAAAATGTCTCAGAAAAGGATTTCGGGTTTTTGAAGTAGACCCTGTTCATATAATGTGAAGCCGGGATTCCAATCATTTCCTTCCGTGAGGAAGTTCATTGGTGAGTAGGCATAGGCGTACTTTTCTGTTTGGTGCAGGGGGCCGAAGGTATTGCGGCGGGTGAGGACAACCTGAATGCCGTACAGGCCGGGTACGCAGGCTCTATGAGGCGGAAAGGCGATAATGGCCTCCTTGTCTCCGGTCAGCTTCAGAAGGGCGCCTCCAAAGTCTGCAGCGGTTACGGTGCAGGGGGTGTTTTCCAAGCCCTCTAAGCGGTAGGTAAGGCTGCCGGAGTAGAAAGGAAAGCCTTGGGGGGTGATGTCACCGATGGAGATGGTCTCAGGCAGCGCAGTGAGGTCGGGACCGCTGTTTTGGAGCTGTACGCCGAAGGTCCCCAGAAGGTAGACTGATTCTATTCCGCAGGTGCTGTAGTAGTCCATCGATAGGGTGATAGTGTTGGCACCGGGGATCAGGTATTCATCCGGTATGGCAAGGGTGTCAAAACAGATATCTATCCATTTACCGTTGCTTTTAAGGGAAATTTCCCGGCCGTTTATGAGGATTTGACGGATATGCTCTAGATCCTCCAGGGCAAGGGAGATTCCTTCAGGCAGGGCTGAAATTCTAAACTGATAGGTCAGGGTGATGGTATCACAAAGGCGGGAGTTTCCTCCTTTGTATTTTATCTGGTACCAGGGCTGGAGCATTTCTCCCCCGCGGTAAGGAAGCTGCAGATGATCACGCAGAGCCCGATCCGCTTTAAGGACTTCCATGGCGGGCAGATGGAGACCGCCTGTGTCAGAGACCGTTACCATATCCAGGACGCAGATGTTTGGCTCGGACAGGATATAACGGAAGGTATCAGGGAGAGAAAAGGTTCTGGTTTCCCGGAAAACTTCCTGTTTAGGAAGAACCCGTTTCCTGGAGGGGATGCGGTAGAGACGTTCTCCGCCGGCTTCAAGGTCAATGGTAAGATGTATTTTGCCATCTTCCAGACGATAATCAGGTGACATTATTTCTCCGGTCCGGGGATCCCATTGCTCCAGGTATTTTCCCTGTCCCAGGCAAATAGCGGCGTTGTTGTAGCCTTTTTCCCGATCTGTATTCAGGATCATGACCATCCGTTCTCCTTCTGACTGAAAGGATCGGGCAAATATCAAATTGGCATCCTGTGCTTCGATATGGATCTCCCGGCCGTTTGCACAGGCTTTGACCAGGGCTTTTTCTTCCAGTGGAATTGCTGTGCAAAGGGGGGCGAAGCGTTTAATGTCTTGGGAGGGCAGTACGTCCAAACAGGCAGGGGGGCTGCCTGCAAATATCACAGTACCGCCCTGTGCTTTGAAATCGCGCAGAAGCTGCAGTGTGCTGCTTCGCAGTGTATCCAAACCGGCTATCAGTACTTTTTTGTAGGCACAGCTTCCTATGAGGAGAGTTCCGTTATCCGTCCGGCCATGACGGGCCATAATATCCTCTTCACCATAGTCAAAGTCAATGTGATTTTCGGTGAGCATATGGAAGACCGCGGCGTATTGCTCTTCCAGGCGCTGGATTTCAGGATCTGTTCCGGTCAGGCCTTCAAAAGCACCGCTGTAAGCTCGTGCCCATACGCTTTCAATAGGACTGATTACAAGGAGCTCAGCATCTGCTTTTGCTCCGTACAGAGCGGCATTGATTCTGGAAAAATAGTCCTCCACATAATGATATTCGGGATACCAGACTGACTGATGCAGGATGCTGGCGGGATAATCCCGTTTTCCCTCGCCCTTCATAGTGTACCAGGACAGATGAGGGCAGCGGAGATTAACGCCGAACAGCGCCTGCCAGTCTCCAATATTTTTATAGGACTCAAAATTCATCTGCCAGCCGGTACAGCCATAAAGCTCGGAAAGCACCTTTGTTTTATCCAGTTGTCTTGCAACGGAATCCACCTGTTTGGCTATCCAGTAGCATTTGTTGCCCTCGGCAAGCAAATCCATACCAGGATAGTCCATATATTCATAGAAACGCATAAGTGAGCCCTGCATGATAGCCTGGCAGCAGAGGGAATCCTCATGTAGTACGTGACCGGTGAAAATAAGTTGGTTCTCTCTGCACCAGTCGGAAATCGGCTTGGCGAAGCATTCCAGAAACAGCTGCTGTGTGAGTTCGAAATAGTCTCTTGTGACTTTGGAAAGTTCCTTTTCTTTTCTGCGCAGGAATAGTTCGGGGAGATTGTCGGACAGGCTGTAGCCGAAGCGCTTTTCAAACTCTTCAAAAAGGCCGGGGGTATAGGGAACTGCATTTTCCTCTCCTTCCGCAAAATTGGTGAAAACGCCTCCGCGGTGGGGTTCATCCGTAAAAATTCCCTGAATTTCTGTACCCAGCCTGTCACCGCAGTTTTTCCGATATTTTTCATGGGTACTTTCGATGTATTTGTCAATGGCTTCCCGGTTCATGGTATTCACGTAGCAGAAGCCATTATAATTGTCATTGCAGGCGGAATAACGGGTGCGAAATTCCAGTACAGTTTCTTCCTCCTGTGGGACATCTCCTTCATAAAGCCTCCGTTTACCGGTAAAAATACCGTCTCTGATGCGGCAGGCGAAGACGGCGGCCGTATCGGTGGTGCGTAGGAAATCATTCCATTCCCCGGAGGAAAACTGATTCATTTCCAGGAACATGGCCCGGTACTGCGGCTCCTTAGTCACCATACCGCCGGCGCTTCCAGAGGGCCAGCGGTCTTCGTCGTAAAGCCAGGTTTCCATCCCTTTTTTGCTGCCGTATTCCGCACAGCTGTTTATCAGATGAAACCAGTCCTCTCCCAGGTATTCTGTTTCCAGTCCGGTCCGGGAATGCATGAAAAAACCGCCGAAGCCCATTTCCTTCATAATATCGATCTGACGTTTCAGTTCTTTTTCTTCTAATTTCCCATTCCAGGACCAGAATGGTTTTCCACGGAATTCCCGGGATGGTTTTTGAAATAATTTTTGTCGTTGTGCGAGCTTCATGCTGTCTCCTCCTTATTTTGCAGAGTAAAATGCAAACTCTATGCGTACAGATAATTTTACTCCATATAGATTTCGCTCTGACGCTTATCGGAGCCTGGCTGAAGTCAGAACGTTTGTTACTGTTATTATAAAAATAATGAGGGTAGTACACAAGGAACAAATCTCAGCAATAAAATATGAAAAATGTACGGTAAAAATCAAGGGAATGGACAGGGTACAGTTTTTCCGCAGGACATATAAAAAATTGTTGCTTGTGGACTTTCGGGAAACTATTTAAAATAATGGTTGTGAATGTGATTTATCGTATGCCTGACGGCTGGGGGATGTGTAATTATTTAGTCAGAGCAAAGCAGTCACTGTAAAGGAACCAAATAGCCGAACATGAAGAGCTGCGGCATAAATTGAGAGGGAAGGAAATCAGATGGAAAAGAAAACAAAGTTGGTACTAAAAATGGAGCAGATTGCAGCGGCATCTTTAACATGGGAAAAAGGAAAGTGGTAAACGAACTTATGCAGAAAGGAATTCAGAAAAATGAACATACAGGAATTCCATATTTTACCGGTTATTCTTATACTACCTTAGTCTGGCGATCAGATTATGATGAAGGGATGGATCTTAATACTTATCTTTATCAGGAATGTCTGGCGTATTCAACAATCTGTGAATATCGGAAAGATTCCGCAAGAGCAAAGGAATATAAAAAAATGGCGGAAATGCGTAAAGAAGCAGTTTTGTCAATGTGGGATCAGGAGGATGGTTTCTTTTATGATCGGGATGAACGAGATGATAGTATTATTCGGGTAAAGTCAGTGAGCGGACTTCTGCCGATGTGGGCGGGAATTGCCTCCACTAATCAGGTGCGAAGACTTATGAAGGAGCATGTCATGAATCCATCCGAATTTTGGAGAGGGTTTCCTATGTGGTAATGCAGGGAATGGTAAGGTATGGCTATAAAAAAGAAGCGCTTGCCATTGCGGAAAATTCCGCAAAGCTGGTGGAAAAATCCGGCAACAGAGAATATTATGTGACTGAAAGCGGTGATGGCTGCGGCGAAAAGGTATTCTGGGGCTGGACGCTGCTGGCCTATTTCATGGTTCAGGAAATTATACAGGGAGGTATATGAATGGGCAAAATCAGGTTTCCAAAAGATTTTATGTTTGGTGTCGCAACCAGTGCGGCACAGCTGGAGGGCGCGGCAAGGGAAGATGGTAGAGGTTTATCAATCTGGGATGCGTTCTCCACAATTCCCGGAAATATCGGGGATGGCTCCACGCCGGAGATCGCCTGTGATATGTATCACAGATACGAAGAAGATTTGGATCTGGCCCGTCGGATGAACCTGGATACCTTTCGCTTTTCTTTTTCCTGGTCAAGGATACTGCCGGAGGGAAAAGGTAAAGTTAATCAGAAGGGGATTGATTATTACAAAAGATTGATCGATGCTATGTGGAAAAGAGATATTGTACCGAATGCTTCCATATATCATTGGGATTTACCCTATGAGCTGGAGCGTCAGGGCGGCTGGCTGAACAGGGAGATAGTGGACTGGTATGGGGAATATGCAACATTGTTGTTTAGGGAATTTGGGGATTCGGTACCGTTTTGGGCTACCATAAATGAACCCATTGCCACATATGTGGGTTATGCACAGGGCGGCTTTGCTCCTGGCTATAAGCTTGAGAAGTATGGCAGACAGGCCAATCACCATATTCTTCTGGCGCATGGAGAAGGCGTCAGCAGGTTCCGGCAGGAAAATCTGAAGGATAGCATGGTGGGAATTGTAATTGACATATGGCAGCATTTTCCACTTTGGCCCGATAATCAGGCTGATTGTGAAAAAGCATGTATGGAAAATGAAAAAACTTTCCACTCTTATTTGAATCCCATATTTAAAGGCTGCTATCGAAGTGAATTGCTATCTTATATGGAAGCGGGTAACTGTATGCCAATTATAATGTCCGGGGATATGGAGAAAATACATCAGCCAATAGATTTTTTTGGACTTAACTGCTATAACCGGGTACTGGACTGTTCAGAACAGGGAGTTATGCCGGAAAGAAAGCAGAACGGCGGTAATTTCATGGAGAATGGAACCGAATATTATCCCAGAGCAGTTTATGAAGCCATAGAAATGCTGCGTAAGGAATATGAAGTAGATATTCCGATTTATATTACTGAGAACGGTACCTATAACTGTAATGAGGCAGTTACTGCGGATAACAGAATCCACGATACACAGAGAACGGAGTATATCAGACGTTTTCTGTACTGGATTTCAAAGGCCATCCAGGAAGGCGCAGATATCAGAGGCTATTATGTGTGGTCTCTGCTTGATAACTGGGAATGGTGTGCCGGGCATAATATGCGATATGGCTTAGTACACGTGGATTTTGATACACAGAAACGGATTCCCAAGGACAGTGCAAAATGGTATGCGGCTGTTGCAGGTACGAAGGAAATGGACTGGAACGAATAGGAAGGAGAGGGGGATAGTTAAAAATCTCCCTCTCCTTCCTATTCTTTTCCCTCACGGAAAGCAGAGGGAGTCATTCCGATTTCCTGCTTGAACTTCCTGCGGAAACTGGATACATTGATATATCCCACACTTGCGCTGATTTGCTCAATGGACATATCCGTGTGAAGCAACAGATCCTCTGCCTTTTTAAGGCGCATATCCCAAAGATAATCGGAAAAATTTCGGTTAAATTTTTTCTTGAAAAGATAACTCATATAAGCAATGCTGACCTGAAATTTGTCCGCCAGTGTTGAGATGGAAAAATCAGGAGAGGCGAACTCTTCTTGCAGTATCTCCTGTATCCGGGAAGCATGTATGGCGGAATTTTCATACTCTGATTCAAAAATTGTCAGTAACTCATCCATATTCCGTGATATTTCTTCCTTTTTTTCCTCATAAGGACAGCTTCGGCACAGGTAAAGCGTTTCAAAATATAGCTCATTGTAGTTCTTAAAGCGGATATTCATCCGGTTCATAGAGTTAATGATGACGGTAAGAATATCAATTAGTACACAATGGATAAAAAAATCAGGAAAAAGGCTTCCGTTATCAGCCGCTCCGTTTATCTGTTCGAAAAGCTCCTCCTTCAATTTGTGGGCCGTAAGGAAATCACAGGTTTTCAGGGAGAACGCAAGAGCATCCAGATTTCTGTAGGGATAAGCCATGCTGGGACATGAGGGTATCGAATCGGCGATATCCGGGTAATAAATGACAGGATCATCTGTGCTGTATTTGTCCGCCAGCATGACATTTTCATAAAGAGATGGTATCTCAAGAGGAGAGGAGGCTGCATTGCTGACCGCGGCGCGGCAGCCTGTATCCTGGCAGTAATCGGACATCAGAAGGCAGACAACCTCGTCTTTGTTCCTTTCGATACCTGGGTAATTAATCATAAATACACCAAATCCCCTGCCTGCCTCCAGAAGTGCGCAGGAATTTTCATCCGGCAGCGAATTGTCCAGAAAATCCATAACCTCTTCGGGAACGAATATTTTTTTCTGGGGGGAGGTAATTTTAAGTATAAAAATTTTATTATCAGGCTCGTCACTGAAAAACTGGTCAATATTTAAAAACCTGTTAATTTCCGCATTATTGTTGTCTGACACAATGGAATCCAGAATGGATTTCTGCATGGAAACCCTGTATTTGTCCAGTTTGTTCTGTAATACCTTGTTTTCAGATATTGCAGTGTTAAATGCATCATCAATTTGTTCCACATAGCTGCGGCCGGGCTGAGGCTTGTCAACCATCCGTGTCAGCAGCTGGTGGAGCGGCCAGTAGGTCAGGCGCATGGAAAACAGTATAAGAATTACCCCAAAGGAGGCGAGCAGCACCAGAATCAGGTAGGTATTGCGGAAAGCAAGATTTACCTGAGCCAGTATAGCTTTGTTTGAGGATAGTGCTACAAGACTCAGCCCACCGGGAATCCCGGAATACAGGAACATGGTTTCTTCCCCGTTTAGCTTGTGGGGTCCCGGTTCTGTTTCCATAGAATCCAGATAAGGAAGAAGCGCTTCTTCATTTATCCCGGACACAAGCTGATGTTCCGGTGTCATAAGGCATATAGATTCAATTCCGGTAAAGACACCGGATTCGAGTACGGACATAAGCTCATTAGCGCTGATAACGTAAAAAATAGAGTAGTTTTCATTATTGCTGTTATAAGGAAGATAAATCAGAAGACCAGATGTCTTGTCGGACAGATAGACAAGCTGACCGCTGTTGGAGTCGGTGTATTCATGTATAGGGAAAGGAAGATAATGGGTGCCTGTGTAGATATAATAAATTCCCTCCTTTTCATAAACGTGCTTTCCGGAAGAAAAAATAGATCCCCTTCTATAATCCGCATAAACAATGGTATCAATAAAGCTGTTGCTCACTGTATATTCACTCATTCGCTGCGCCGCTTGATAACCGTACCAGTCCTCATTTTTATAGCGGAAAAGAACAAGATTGATATCCCTGGTCAGCATAGACTGAACCTGATTGACACCAATCAGATTATTTTCAAGCTGTTCCATTATAGTATTGAGACGCTTATCAGTCTGCTCATTCAAATTCTTAAAGTAAATATTGTTCAGCTGAATGCGCACAGCAAAAAAGAAACCCAGGAACAGCATACTTAAAATAATAAAATAAGATAAAAAATACTTGATGAGCGTAATATTTTTATCTGTATATAGCCTGGTATACCTTTTCATAATTTCTCCTTTACTCAACAGGAAACATATGGCTATTGTATAATAAATCAGCAGGGAAAGCAATCTGTTTAGCCATATCTGTGAGGGGATGGCGAGATACAAATATCAAAAAAAGATATTTAATTATTGTATTCTATCCATAAAAAAGCCGTGAATGTGGAAATTCTGGAAATAAGGCCTGCGTGCAAAATTCAAAAGGCAGCAAAGGAATCTTGTTTCTTGTAGAATACAATTGAAGATATTTATAATTAAGCCATGCTTACGGAGGAGAGGCGCCTCTTTAGTAAGTCCGTGATTTGTACATAAAAAATGCACATCAGATATCAGATATGCAGTCGGATGAGAGGTACAGGACGGTATGTAATTTTTGTATATCAAAATTGAAAGTAGGAGGTTACAGTATGAAAATGAAAAAGCTTACAGCGCTGCTGTGTGTGGCAGCCATGACGGTTTCGCTTGCAGCATGCGGAGGAACAAAGGATACGGCGGCAAACACCGATACATCAGGGAGCAGCAAAGATGAGACAACGGTGGAGGGTGATGGGACACAGACTTCCGCGGAAGCTTCCGGTGAGAGGATTACTTTCCCGCTGGCAGAGACAAAGGAATATAGTGTATTTGCCATAATGAATCAGGATTATGACTTAAAAGATAATATTACAATGCAGACCGTACTTGAGAATGCCAATCTGCAATTTGATTTCCAGTCTGTTATGGGAGCGGATCTGCAGGAAAAGAGAAATCTTGTCTTGGCTTCCGGGGAATATCCGGATATGTTTTTTAAATGTGGTTTTGCATCCACTGATTTGGACAAATATGGAAAACAGGGACTTTTTCTTCCTTTAGAAGATTTGATAAAGCAGTATGCCCCGAATCTTACCGCAAAGATGGATGAGATGAACGGATGGGACTATATTACCTCCGGCGATGGACATATTTATTCCCTGCCGGGCATTGAAAGACAGAACGGCGCTGTTACTACTACTTATTGGGTTAATAAAAAGTGGATGGATAATCTGGGTCTTCAGGAACCGAAGAGTTTGGATGAACTGTATAACGTATTAAAAGCCTTTAAGGAACAGGATGCTAACGGCAACGGGGATCCCAATGATGAGATTCCTTTAACTGCAACAGATGTTGTTAAGCCCGATCTGCTGCTGCCCTATTTTGGTATTAATTATGACTATACCACAAAAACTGCGGTGATTGACGGTGAATTGGCCTATGTGCCGGTAACGGATATCTTTAAGGAATATGTGGCCTACATAGCCAAGTTGTATCAGGAAGGGCTGCTGGACAAAAATGCCTTTACCCAGAAACACGAGCAGCAAGGAGCTATCGGCCAGTCCGCCGATGTACTGGGAACCTTCTTTGATGCAGGTGCATTCCTGACGGTAGGCAGAGACAATGATGATGATTATATCGCGCTGACCCCTTTTGAAGATGGCAAATATCCTCTTTCCACAGGAATTATACCAGGTGCTATGGTGCTTACAGATAAATGCCCGAATCCGGAAATTCTAATTGCCTGGGCGGATCAGTTCTATACGGAGGAAGGCGGTATCCTGACATGGCTGGGTATCGAAGGAAAGACCTGGCAGAAGGGTGCGGATGGGAACTGGGAATGGATCGTGGGTCAAGGCTACGGCGATGATATTGCAACAGTCCGTTCGAGCAGTACCATTCAGGGAGCAGCTTATCATCCTTCCATCCAGCCGGATTTCTGGTTTGACAATATGTCTGCAGAGGTGGATCCCGATGAAGTTTATCTGAATGGGGAAAGAGCCAAGGTTGCGGCAAAGGGGAGCGTACCGCTGCCGATGATGCGTTACAGTGATTCAGATGCAAAGACAATAGCAACTCTTAAAACGGATATTGATGCTTATATAGATCAGTATGTGGCACAGGTAGCTACCGGTGAACTGGTGCTTGAAGACAGCTGGGATGAATTTGTTGCCACCGTTGAAAATATGGGCGGCGCTCAGCTGGCAGAAATTTATAAGAACGCATACAACGAAGCTGTCGGTAAGTAAATATAACATATATGAAAAAGCGAGGGCCGCTGCGGGATGCTGTAGCGGCCCTGTAAATAACAGGAGAAGGAGGAATTGAAGTGGCGGTAAAAACAGAAAAAGAAGTGTCTGCACGTCAGAAAAAAACGGGAACGGCATTGAGAAAGACAGAAAGCCTGCCCGTACGTCTGCTGAAGGATATGAAGAAAAACTGGATTCTCTATGTCATGATACTGCCTGTGGTTATATACTATATTATTTTTGCATATACGCCGATTTACGGTGTTCAGCTGGCATTTAAGGATTATGTGGTTAAAAAAGGGATCTGGGGAAGTCCCTGGATCGGTATGGAGAATTTTACGAGATTTTTCAGCAGTTATAATTTTGGCCTGCTTATGAAAAATACACTTGGAATTAGTATTTACACTATTCTGGTAGGGTTTCCTATTCCTATCGTTTTTGCTTTGATGCTTAATTATCTGAAGAATAAACACCTGAAAAAAACGGTGCAGATGGTTTCTTATGCGCCTTATTTTATTTCAACCGTTGTTATGTGTGGTATGATTGTTATTTTTCTGAATCCCGATACAGGAATTTTTAATACGATCAGAAGCTTTTTCGGATTGGAAAGTATAGATTTTCTGGGGAAACCGGAATTGTTTAAAACAATTTTTGTGTGGACTGGTGTCTGGCAGTCGATGGGCTGGAGCTCCATCATCTATATATCGGCACTGTCTGGTGTTGATTATCAGCTTCATGAAGCCGCAATTGTGGATGGGGCAAGCAAACTGCAGAGAATCATTCATGTGGATCTTCCATCCATTAAGCCGACAATTATTATGCTTTTGATTCTCCAGATGGGCTCTCTGATGAGTGTAGGCTTTGAAAAGGTGTTCCTTCTGCAAAATACCCTGAATAAGCAGGCCGCATCGGTTATTTCTACTTATGTATATGAGGTCGGCCTGATAAACAGCGATTATGGTTATTCTACTGCGATTAACCTTTTTAATTCTGTAATCAATGTAATTCTGCTTGTCTCTGCCAATCAAATCTGTAAAAAAGTTACCGAAGAAAGCCTGTTTTAGAAAGGAAAAATGATATGGGAAAGAAAGTAAAGAGTGTGAAAGAAAAACGTTCCTATTCGGATAAGATTTTTGATCTGGTTAACGTTTTGGTCATGATAGTCCTTGTTGTAATTTTCCTGTGGCCCCTTTGGTTTGTAGTGATAGCCTCTCTTAGCAATCCCAATGAGGTATGGAACGGGAATGTTATCCTTTTTCCGAAAGGTTTTACCCTGATGGCGTATGAGGCCGTAGCGGAATATAAAATGATCTGGTCGGGCTATAAAAATACTATAATATATACAGTTGTAGGTACGCTTATCAATCTTATAATGACAATATGCGCTGCCTATCCGCTGTCAAGAAAGGATTTTGTACCACGCAACTTCTTTATGTTTGCGTTTATGCTCACCATGTATTTCAGCGGAGGACTGATTCCCACCTACCTGGTGGTCGGTAAAATGCACCTTTTGAATACGCCCTGGGCCATGATGATACCGGGTGCGGTTTCTATATATAATGTAATCATTATGAGAACCTATTTTGTAAACAGCATCCCTTCCAGTCTCCAGGAGGCCGCCGAGTTGGACGGGGCCAATACCTTCCAGTTCCTGGTCAAAATTGTGCTGCCTCTGTCCAAGCCGATACTGGCCGTCATTGGACTGTACTACGCCGTAGGTCACTGGAATGACTTCTTTAATGCCCTGATTTACCTGAATGACAAGGAGCTGATGCCGCTGCAGTCCTTTCTGCGGGATCTGCTGATGACCAATAAAATGAGCCTGACCAACATGCAGGGACTGGATGCGGCACAGGCGGAAGCCAAGATGCAGCTTTCCCAGACCTTAAAATACAGTGCAATTATTGTATCAACAGTCCCGGTGCTGTGTATTTATCCTTTTATTCAGAAATATTTCGTAAAAGGTGTTATGATTGGATCTGTAAAGGGTTAAGCGTTTTTTTATTTGTTAGAAAACGGGAGGATATAAAATGAATCCGATTTTACCATTAAAGCATTTTGTGCCGGACGGGGAGGCGAGACAGATGCCGGATGGCAGGCTGTATCGGTATGGCTCATATGATATCAGCGGAGAGACGGCCTATTGCAGTGACAGGCTCCACGTATTTTCTACCGGGGATATGAAGGAATGGAAGGATCATGGGGTGGTGCTGTGTATTGAGGATATCCCGTGGGCCGCAAAGGGAAGTATGTTGTATGCACCTGACTGTGTGTATAAAGACGGAAAATATTATCTGTATTTTTGTATGAATAACGCACAGGAAGGGGTAGCGGTGTCTGATACGCCTTGTGGGCCTTTTCAGGATCCGGTTCCCGTAATGTATGCGAACGGTGACAGCATTGATCCTGCGGTGCTTGTGGATGACGACGGGCAGGTTTATTATTTCTGGGGACAGTTTCATCTGAGAGGAGCCAGGATGAAGAAAGATATGAGAACCCTGGATATGGAAACCTGCCGATCCTGTGTTCTGGATGAAAAGAACCATGGCTTCCATGAAGGCGCCTGCATCAGGAAATGCCGGGGCAAATACTATTTGCTTTATACGGATACCTCCAGAGGAAGAGCCACTTGCCTTTCCTATGCGGTTTCAGACAGACCGCTGGGCCCCTATAGAAAGGGAGGCATGTACGGGACCGATACCTGCTCCCGGCTGGGATGAATTCAGAAGCTTCAGCTGTCCTGTGAAACCGGTGACGGGAGTGAAGACACTGTTTCTTGTATTTGCATCGGATATTCCGGGGAGTCGGGTGATGGATGTAAAAGACATAAGCTTTTCATAAAAATCGGCGGCAGAAAAGGAGGGGCGTTCAGGATGAACAAAAAAAAGACAGATAAAAAGCAGACAGTATGTAAGGATATCTTCCGTATTATGTCTCCGGAAATGGCGGAGTCGATTAGGAAGGACTGCAGGAGCCGGGCCTATCTGCTTCCGCAGAGAATTGTGTGGAAGCAGGGAAATGTGGAAAATGAGCAGGTATTGCTTGAAGAGAGGGAACTTCAGATTTCCCTGGAAGCAGCCAGGCCCTGTATTTTGAGAAGCGGCAGGGAAAAGGCGGCTGTACTGCTGGATTTCGGTTGTGAGCTTCATGGAGGGATCCGGATTCTGGCATGGGGAGACAGTACCGGAAGAGGCGCAAAAGTAAGAATAAGATTCGGGGAATCCGTTATGGAGGCGATGAGTGAACCGGGCGGTATGCTGAATGCAACCAACGATCATGCCAGACGGGATATCATGACGGAAATCGGCATGATGAGCATGAACCAGATCGGAGAAACCGGCTTCCGCTTCGTTCGGATTGATTTGGAGGAACCGGAGGCGGAGTTGTCCTTAAAATCCGTTATGGCGGCGGCAGTTTATAAGGATGTCCCTTATCTGGGCAGTTTTTCGTGCAGCGATGCGCTGCTTAGCCGGATTTGGGATGTGGGCGCTTATACGGTCCATCTGAATATGCAGGAATATCTCTGGGATGGGATTAAGAGGGATCGACTGGTCTGGATTGGCGATATGCATCCTGAAACAGCCACAGTCCGGACTGTTTTCGGAGAGGATTCTTCTGTGGAAAAAAGCCTTGATTTTATTAGGAAGGAAACCCCGCTTCCCGGATGGATTAACGGTATGGCAAGCTATTCCATGTGGTATGCCATTATTGTGTACGACTGGTTCCTGTATACCGGAAAGAGAGAGTTTCTGGAAAAGCAGAAGGCATACCTGAAAGGGATTTTTGTGCAGCTTTCTGAGCATATTGATGAAAATGGAAAGGATACGGTAACGCAGGGCCGTTTTCTGGATTGGCCGTCCAACGATAAGCCGGTGGTGATTGATGCGGGGGTACAGGCTATCCATTATCTTGCAGTGAAAAGTCTCCGGGAAATTTTCAGGCTGCTGGGGGAGGAGCTGCTTGCGGAAAAATGTGAGGAAGATATGAAGCGCCTGGAAAAATACGATACGGATTATCAGGACTCTAAACAGGCGGCGGCTCTTTTGGTGCTGGCAGGGCTGAAGGATGCTGGGGAGGTCAATGAAAGGCTGCTTGGGAAAGGCGGTGCGAAAGGAATGTCCACATTTATGGGGTATTATATCCTGACAGCAAAGGCCATGGCTGGGGACTATGAAGGCTGCCTGTCCGATATCAGGGATTACTGGGGCGGAATGCTTGCGCTGGGAGCCACCACCTTCTGGGAGGATTTTGACATTGACTGGATGAAGAATGCAGCGCCTATTGACAGGCTTGCAGGGGAAGGAGAGGTTGATGTCCACGGTAATTACGGCGGTTACTGTTACCAGGGATACCGGCATAGCCTGTGCCATGGCTGGGCTTCCGGGGTAACGCCGTGGCTGACGGAAAATGTGCTGGGCGTGAAAATATTGGAGCCGGGCTGCAGGAAACTGAGCATTACACCTCATCTGGGCAGCTTATCCTGGGCAAAGGGAACTTTTCCCACCCCGCTGGGTATCGTCCGTATTTCTCATAAGAAAAAAAAGGATGGAAGCATTGAAACCAAGGTAACAGCACCTGCAGGTGTGGCTGTAATCACCGGGGAGGATAAGTGAGATGGAAGAAATTTTCCAGAAGGCAAGAGCAGTGTTTGTTCCGGGGCTTTCAGACCGAAAGAATACGTTTGCAGCTTTCCGTTGTGACTTTGTTGCTGAGGAAGGAAAACATTATCAGCTTATCCTGGCAGCGCATTCTTTTTACCGGGTTTTCCTGAATGGTTCTTTCCTGGGATTTGGTCCGGCACCTGCGCCGTTCGGACAGCTGAAGGCCGATCGGTATTTTCTTGAGACTGCCGAAGGGATTAACCGGATTGCCATAGAGATTATCGGCTATGTCCCGGAAGAAAACAATTTCCTGACACATGAAAATTCCTGTTTGCTGGCTGAGGTGGTATGTGAAGGCGGCGTGCTGTGCTCGACCGGAGACGGGAGCTTCAGCTGCGGTGCACTTTCTTATAAAAATAATCAGATGGAGACACTGTCCTTCGGGCGGCGTGTACCGGTAGAATCCTATATCCTGGATGAGAATTATACGGCATGGCGCACGGGGACGCTGGAGAACGCTTTGCCCTGCGAGTTGATCGGTGAAAAAAGGTTAATCCGGGAACGGGAGGTTCTGATGCCGGACTTCGACCTTATAACGGATCTGAAAATGACAGGGATTTTCGGCATGAAGGAAAAGAAAGTGGATATCAGGCCGGAAAGCTGGTGGGAAACCCCGGCCTATATTGAGCGCAGCGGCGGGAAGAAGATGTGCCGTCCGGCCTATGAATGTGCGTTGCTGGAGGATGGGGTCTATGAAGGCCGGATCCGGGAAACAAGGAAAAAAGACGGGAAACACTGCTATGAGCTTTCGGAATTTGCAGGAGCAGCAGCTTTGGAATTTGTTATGCGTGATGCTGAAACCGGTTTGATCGGAATTTCCTTTTCATCTACAGAGCCGGTAACTGTGGACATTATGTGGAACGACTATCTGGATGAATCGGGGCAGCTTCCGGTAAAGGCAGACAGCGTGAACAGGGTGATCCGTCTGCATACGGAAGGAGGCAGTTTTTCCTTTGAATCGATAGAGCCTCATTATATAAAATATATTAAGGTGATTTTCCATGGCGGCGGAAGCGTGGCACTGGAGGAGCTTTATGTACGGGTATACCGTTTCCCGGATATGGGAGAAGCGGAATTTGTGTGCAGCGACATGGACATCAACCGTATTTATGAAGGCGCGAAAAGGACCTTGCTCACCAATTCCCTGGCCTTTTTCCTGGATTCTCCGGAGCGTGAGAGGGGAGGCTGGGCAGGTGACAGCTATTGGACGGGCCGCGCAGCGGCTATGCTGCTATCGGATACGACACTGGAAAAAGCCATGCTGAAAGATTTCCTTGCGGCGGATTATTCGCCCATGCTTGAAGGCTCCTTTCCCGCCTGCTGCAGCGGCGGACCAAAAAACGATCCGGTGATGATGTATTCCTGGAATCTTTTCGTACTTCTGGAGCTGACGGATTATTATGGAAGAACCTGCGACGAGGAAATGAAGGAGGCCTATCGGGAGCGGGTGAACCTGTTTATGGAGGCTTCCGAGGCTTTAAAAAATGAATTGGGGTTGTTGGAAAATATACCAGGTTCCATGTTTGTTGATTGGTCTTCTTCCAATGACCCTGACCATACGCAGCCTATTTGTACGGCGGCAAATGCGCTTTATGCCTTGGCCGCGGAGCGACTGGGGAAACTGTATGACAGAAAGGATTTTTCTGAGAGCAGCATCCGGATACGCGTTCAGCTTCGCAGTGTATATGAAAAGGTAAAGGGAAGTAAGCAGGAGCTTTTTACTATGTATCCTTTTTTGGCGGATTCTTTGTCACTTAGGGAGGGAGAGCAGCCGTAATCATGGTTTTGGCTCTTATTATGGCGTATTTGCGGTACGGGATTTTCTTGGATTAGGTATCCCGGACCGTACGGAAAGGAAAATCCGGTTTGCGCCCGGAATTGGGAGCCTGAAATGGGCAAAGGGAAGTATTTTAACGGCGGATGGCCGCATATGCGCTTCCTTCAGCCGGGAAGAGGACAAGCTTAGACTTTGCATGAGCGCGCCGGAAGGATACCGGATAGAGGTGGAAATACCGAAGGAATACTGTTTTTATGAAGAAATGCGGGTGAATGGCAGGACGGAGAGCCTCCGCAGGTACTTTACGGAAGGGAATATCGTGTCGGTGGAACTTGGATATACCTCGTAGAGAGCATATATTGAGGAAACAAATGGATTTAAACGGCTGGTAGAAACTTCAGGAGGAGAGGATAGGAAAAGTCTGAGCCTGAAGGGGAGTGTGCCAAGCCCTATAAGAAATACGAAATAATCTTTGACCAGCCGGAACGGCTGTTTATCCGGAGGATGACCTGTATCTTTTACTGGGATTGGGGTAATCGGTTTGTGACAGCCGGAAGCTGGCGGCCAGTGATATCTGTAGTGCGCAGTATACCAACGGCAGAGGGGAGATACTGGATCAGCTCGAAGCACACTTCTGAGTAAGAACGGAGGTTAGGTTATATATGCAGAAATGGGTTTTGCATCAATGACGATGAAATTTACTGGTGGAATCCAAAATAAGAGCAGATGATATACAAGATACAGCTGACTTAAGAAATGGAAGAGTTTGCTCTGCTCTGCCACAAAACCCCAAATTTCAACAGGTATGAAAAGATAAAGTTTTGGCAATATGAGGATTCTCCTTTTAATGACGTAAGCAGCCGTTTTATTTTTCCATTTGATTTTTCACCTCCGTAATGGGAATAAAAAAACGCAGGATAGAATTTCTACCTGCGTTTTTGGGATGTTTATAATTTATCACGATACAATTTTATGACCTATATTAGAATCTGAAGGTGAATTGTGCTCGTAATGCTCATTTTCTACATACAAGCAACGCACGATTATTCATCTCTTTACAACTTTCGCGCTCCGTCATTTAGTCATACAATAGCCGTATAATCTCAAATTGCTCGTCCGTCATTCCATTTACAATGCCTGAAGTAATAAAAAGTTCGTACTCAGATTTTTATACAAATATATTCGGTGCAAAATGGGATTATATTATGGACGAAAAAAATAATTTGGAGAAAATTTCACACGAAGTTTATGCTACAGCGGATACATGGACAGACGCGATGTTTTTAATCCATCTTCGTTGTGAACAGGCAGTGTTTTCTCATGAGTCTGCTCTGTATTTTCATGATTTGACAGACCGTGAGCCGTCACCATACTCCATTACTGTTGCCTTAAAATTTTTTCCACATGAAACATAGCTGCATACTGCATCAATGTCCTCAAATTCTTATCTTTACGATGGACATATTGTTTAAGGGCACTTTGGAATGTTTGAATTTCAATGATGTTTCTGCTTCGGATGAGATCGCAAATTGTACGCTCCATATCATAAACAGGTACAGAATGTCCAAATGGAGTCTGGGCGGTAGTAATTCCAATACCATGCAACTCCAGTTTTACAGTATAAACTTGAATCCCATCTTTTTTTAATTTGGATGGATTATATCCCGTCCTTGAGGAAAATCTGGAAGCATTTCAGGAGTTAGCAAAATAATAAATCTTACGATAGATGAAATCACTTATTTACATGAAAAATTGATTCAAAAGACTGGAGATATATCTGGTATAAGGGACATAGGAATGTTAGAATCGGCAGTTTATAGTGCTAAGCAGTCTTTTGGTGATGAAGAGGTTTACCCAATCCCTATAGAAAGAGCTGCTAGATTAGCGTATTATGTTATAACGAATCATCCATTTATGGACGGAAATAAACGTACAGGGATGTCGGTTATGCTTATGACATTAAAACTAAATCATATAGAAATAGAATATACCCAACAAGAATTGATTTGTCTGGGTTTATCAGTAGCAGATAGAAGCAATGGATATGGGGTGATTTTAAATTGGATAATAGTACAGCAGATGTATATAATTTTGTCGTGGCCTTGACATAAGGTTGTCAAGTATCGTGATGATAAAATTTGCAAAAATATTTAATTTGGCATAATTTGCTAAGGTGAAGATTAGGAATTGTGCATGATTTAATAATAAGTGCATATATTATTGTAAAGCGATGCGTTTACTTTTGCTTTACAACATGATAAACTAAAAGAACAAAGAAGGAGGTGACCTTTATGGCACAGACAATGGTCAATTTCCGCATGGACGAAGATTTGAAAAAAGGTATGGAACAGGCTTGTAAAGAAA
>PPYE01320492.1_pt1 | contig 20979 bp, 27 predicted proteins | sample 1559881 | NCBI WGS metagenome assembly PPYE01 (sample SAMN08240022, study PRJNA423297) | Human gut metagenome, whole genome shotgun sequencing project.
CCTTTGTATATAAAACTTTATTAATATGGACTACAATAATTTAGAATTACGGAAAAAGACTATTCTGGACTTTACTGATGATGAAAAAATCATAGCTGAACTGATTGGAGATAAGGATGATTTTTTGAAAGACCTGACAGAAACAAACCGTGCATTTTCATTGATTGACTATGCTGAATATATCCAGGATAAAAACCTGATTGCAGCAGTCGAAAAAGAATTTGCACCTGAATTTTCTGCATTCTTTAATGAATAATATCATCTAAATACTTTTCAAATTCAGCTTCTGTTTTCCGGTGGCTACCCATTAACAGTTTTTCTATTTCGGATTTTGTTAATGTGCTTCCATCGGATTTTTTTGCACCTTCCAAAGCATCCTTCAATCCCTGTCTTTGATCGGTATATTTATTATTGAAGAGGCTGTCTGTTACTTTTTCCGTAACCTTATCAATATCAAGTCCGGTCTTTTCGATTATTTTAGAATAATTGTTAACCATTGTATTATAACCAGTAGATGCACGATTTGTCATAAATTCAGGATGCTGCATCTTTGAACCCAGTGAACTGTAAAAATCAGGAAGTGTACGGCGTGCAACAAATTCATTAGCCTGCTCCATATACCTGGTCTGCATTTTATCCATTGGCATATTTCCCAATTTATTTCTATTGTGCGTTACTTCGTGCCAAAAAGTTGCCAGTGCATCCGCTTCATCTTTTGTTATTTCTTCACCTTTCTGCAACTTGTTGATTCCTGAAATTGTCTTATCCATTCTATCCTTTGTCAACCAAATCTTTCCGTTCATATCGGTTGATCCGTTTACACCAGCTTTCCGGGTTACTTCCAGTTTACTGAATCCACGTTCGAACCAGTTTTTTTCTTTGTCAATCTGACTGATTACAGACACAACATCATCTTTGGTCAACACATGGTTTGCATCCTGTACTTTCTTTTTGATGATTTCCTTTTCAGGTTTGTTCAGGTTTTTCAGATATGGGTGATGTTCAGGAAAGATCACATGTTGTTTGCCCGGATTGAACCTGAATATATTATCTTTTCCATCAGTTGCATCTGATCCCAGCTGTTGAGCTTGTGTACTGTTGGATTCAGGATATTTTGTTTTTCGCACCTGTACAGCCGTACATCTGCAACGCCAACCGTTTGGTGGAAAATATTTTTCCCAAAACGGATCAGAAGGTGGCAATGTCGTGTCATGCAGTAACCTGTGCGATTCACGCACCCTGTCATCATATGCAGTCCTGTATTGCAGATTATATCTGTCACCATCTGCTTCAAATTCATTCCATTTGGATGCCATTTGCGCTGACTGTGTGGCAAAAATATATTCTGCTTCCAAGTAGTTCCTATTGTAATCAGTGTGAATGCCTTGCACTTCCTGCCAAAACTTGTAGAATGGTTTTATATTACCATCACCATCCAATAACAATCCACTAAGTTCTTTTAATTCAGCATAGGTTTTTGCACCTGAAAACACATAGATATTTTCACGCAAATCACGCTTCATTACATATGGCACACGGTGTTCAATACCTTTGTTGAAACCATCCTGCAAAACACTGTTGATGGAATTTAGCAATGGTTGCACTGCCTGGTCATTCAGGTCATCCGGTTGTATTTCGGATTTCTTTTGCTTAAAAATCCAGCGTGCAGCCTTATTGAAAGCCTTTTGAAGATCATCACTTTCAGTTTCAGAAAGTGAAAGCCGTTCAATATTTCCACCACAATTTGGACATTTACAATCATAAAGTTGATGCAGTGACAGTTTATTGGGTGATGACACTGCCTTTGCACCTACTGAAAAGCCTGTTGTTTATCAGTTACTTTGATGCCAAACTTTTCTTCAATGAACGAATTGTCAACTTCTTTGTGTGGCAACAGTTCCTTTGTATATTTCCAAAGCGTTTCCACATCTTCAACAGCAGCAAAACGGAAACGTGAAGTGGTGGATGGAATCCAACCAATCCTGATCCATGAAGGGATCACCACCGTGTTCATGTAAACTTCTGCCATCCGTTTGTCCGCTTCAACCAGTCTGTCCAATAGGTTCACACTGGTCTTTTCTTTGCTTTCGTTTCCATGTTTGGTGTCCTGTCCGATGATAGCACCTGAAACAAGCATACTTATTTCATTGTTACACAGTGTTATCAAATTATTATAGACATCACCATTGGTGTTGACACCATTGGCAAATTGGAAATCTTCTGCATTGTCGATGATAAACCAGGCAGCAGCACCCACATCACGCATCATCATTTCAGCACGGTTCAGCATTGCCGGATCACGTGTTTCTGTTTTCATCACACGTGGTGGAATGCCATATATTTCACACAGTTCAGACCAGCACGATTGTGCAAACTTTTTGAACAAAATGTGTGGAACTGTTTTGTTGAGCAATCCAATACCATCAGAATCAAATTCCAAAATCCATTTGCCAAACTCTTTATTATCACGATATTCAATGTAATTATTCATTGAAGTATCAGGATAGAACCTGCCTTTGGATGGCACAATGTTTCGTCTGTTGACCAATTGCACTTTGTGGACACCATTTTGCACCGATTGTTCAATGACAGAATTGCCATACCATTCAGAATCCCAAATGTGTCCTAATATATCAGTGACAACAGGAATTGTCCTGATGCGTGCAGTCATGTCATCATCTACCTTTTCATCCGGTGTCACCATTTCAAATGGTGCAGAAATGGTTTGTTCACGCCTATTGTTCATCTGTGATGACAACAAAGCATCATTTGACACATCAGAAAAAGTGTCCTGCAACAAAAATGACTTTGGTTCTGATGTTGCCGTATAAAGTTGCCACCCCCATTTCCAGTCAGCAATGTCACGGCGTGCCATTGACTGTTGTTTCTCAATCACACGTGCAGCCATTGTTGGCGTGTGGTTTCTTACATCCTGTTGTTGCTTCTGTTTGGATGCAGCAAACTTCAATATTTTATTTGTGAAATACTGTCTTAAATCCATCAGTTTTCGATTATTAGAGTGAATAAAAAGGTCTGTGACCTTATTCGTGATTAAATTTTGGACGTGATCCGAAACGGAAAGGAAGTTTTGTGCTTTCACCTTCACCAGTGCCATCATCATCAATAGTTGGAAGATCAGGTGTCAGTGTCGGTGAATCTTTATAGTCACCCATGCCTGCAATCTTTTCCAGGTTCTTGATCACCTTTTCATATCTGTCTTTCACCTGGTCATAAATGATGTCAACATTGGAAAGTTCACAGATATTCCAGGCTGCAACTGTTTTGCACATACGCAAAACCCACGCATCACGGTTATCACCTGTTGCACCAAATATTTTGTCAACATCATATTTTGGTCTGCCATCACTCCATTGCTTTTGGTTACTGGCTGTGAAATAGGCACGCACTTCTGCAACACCAGCTTTGATGCCATCCATTATGATTTCCGGATCATCTTCAACTATTTCACCTACCTGGTAATTGTACATTACCGATTTCATTTCATCTTCTGTCAGAAACATAGTTTTAAATGCTGTTTAATTGTTGTTTAATACCTTCGTGAACTTCGTTGCTGGTATCTGTATGTACTTAAAGACATTCCACCATTCCTGTCTAAAACTTTATAGCCACCTTCAATACAGTCAGGTGCATCCATTGCACCCTTGTATGTTGGTGATACAGCTTTGAATTGACCAATGGTTTCAACCATGTGTTCATTTTCTTCTTCTTTCTTATTGAAAATAAGCCATCCGAGTTTATAGGGTGGATTCAATGTGGCTTCTATACGTGTGTATTTGTTTGCTTTTGGTCTGTCATCTTTTTCCACATAAACAGGAACATGTTTCTGCCTGCTTATTTTTTTAAATTCAGGATCATAAAATGATTCAAAGAAACCTTTTTGCAAACTGTTGCATTCCATCCAATATTTTGCAGTCTTTCCGGCTGATGTCACAATGGTGTACATATCATAATAAGCCTGTATAAAATCAGCCTGTCCACACTGTTTGCAGAATACTTTGATCACATAAGTGATCCCCTTTTTCCTGCCTAACAATGCAACCACTTTGAACGAACTGTTTTTAGATTCACTGTTTGATGTCGATGGATCACCATAGACCACCAATTGTTCCATTGTGTTAAGTGGTGGTATATTTTCAAATGTCAGGCTTTCAAAAATTCGTCCTTCTGTAACTGGACAGTTGTAATATTCCTGTTGTATAGTGGAATATGGCAATATTTCCAATGCTTCATCAATATCCTGTTCGCTGTTTTTTGACCAACTGCTGACACCATTTGTTCTGATATTTATAATGTCATTATATTTGGATTTCTTCATCAGCTCTGTCATACAGCAGTATTCAGCAATGATGTTTCCACACGCTATGATCAACAGTTTGATATAAATTTCACGTGTTCCAATTAGTGCATTAAAAATCCACTTCACACGCTCTTTGATAATATCAGGATTTCTGCAATCCTGGTCTGTGTCAATATCATCAATCAGTATAGTATCAGGACGAACTGCATTTTCATTTGAACCACGTGGCGACTGATCTGCACCCACTGCACGAAATGCAACACCTTTCTTTGTTACAAATTCACCAATTCTCCATTTGCTAAATCCACGCTGTTTTCCATAATCATTGATGATCCGCTGGTTAGTGTCCAATTCTGCACGGTATGGTTCAAGTAATCTGCATGCATTATCCCATGAATTTGACACCATGATTATATTGCGTTTCTTTCCGGTCAACACCAGCTTTAGCACTTCCATCCTGGTGCGTGTCGATTTCGCCAATGAACGTGACCAGCACCGACATTCAAACCAGTTCCTATCCTGCATTACTCGTTTTGTTGATCTGATGTGAAAATCAGCAGGTGGTATTGGCTGTTGTGTGATTGGATTAGTTGATATATGCGGAAAATAATATGCAAACCATGCTTCATTATCTGCTTCCAGGCGTTTGATTCGTGCCTGTTTTTCTCCAAATGATTCTTCATGGTCAATGGTGGTTGCTTTCTTTAAACCTTCACGGTATGCCTGCCATTCCTGAAACGCTTGTATGTCAACTTGTTTTCTTTTTGCCATATCATTTCATTTTATATTCTATGTAGGCATTGAAATGATCACTGATCCGTTGTGCTTCGGCAACATCATATTGCCTTACAAATTCGCACAGACTTGTGCAGACACTGGTTATTTCTGCAATACCTGTTTCCGTTTCCAGTTTTTTGATTGCTGCTGATATTTTGATCATCCGGTCTGATTCAGATGATGTTGGTACACGTTCACCTTCTGGTCTGCCTGCAATGGCTTTGTTCATTTCTGATAGTTGTGCATACCAGTTTGAAAGCACATTTTCTTTGGTGGTTGTAAGGTTCGCACGCAGCAAATCCCATTTACCATACTTTGCCCATCTTCCAATGGTATTTTCAGCAACACCTACTTTTTCGGCAATCTCTTTTTGCTGGTATTTACCCGTCAGAAAAAGGTCTTTTGCTATCTCTTTTTTTGTTGCATTTTTTAAATCTTTTGCCATTATGTCATGTATTAATACGTTGCAAAATTGACCATTTAAGAACTATTCATAAAAAAGAACTGCCATTATGACAGTGTAATTTCGTCAGCTTTCCGACACTCAGTTACTTTGCCCTTGAATCGAGGTAAAACCAATTTTTAAGGAATATGTAAATGGCAAAAAGAATCACCCTATCGAATGGAAATAGTATCAATTCTAAAGGTTACAGAATTGAACTTTCAGGCATGAATACGGAAAGGTTTGCAGATAATCCGGTTATGCTTTATGGACATGACCATGACAAAGTGATTGGACGTTGGGAAAACTGGAAAATCAGTGATAACAAATTAGATGCTGATCCTGTGTTTGATGATGGTGATGCACTTGGTGCAGAGGTTCAACGCAAATATGAGAAGGATTTTTTGCGTGCTGCATCCATCGGTCTGATTGTGTTGGATATGCAACTGATCAATGATGTGTGGACTGTCACAAAATCTGAACTATTGGAAGCCAGTATTGTGTCCATCCCTGCTGATGCTGGTGCAGTGGTACTGTATAACGAAAATAAAGAGGTTTTAAGCTTCGAACAACTTCAACTGAACTTCAACAATAATCAATCAAATCAAAAACAATCAAAAATGCAAATCACATTATCTCAAAAGACAATGGAAAGTCTTTCGCTGTCCGGTGAAATCTCAGCAAAAGATGTGGAACTGGCAGTTGCAGAAAAAGACAAAACGATTGCAACACTGAATGCAAAAATTGCAGCAGCAGAAACAAAGGAAAGAACTGACTATCTGAATCAAGCTGAAAAAGACGGTAAGATCACAGCAGCAGAAAAAACAGAGTTTCTGAAACTGGCTGACAACGGTGGCTTTGACAGTGTGAAGGCAATTGTGGATTCAAGACCTGCCAATGCAAGTGCATCACTCGCAGACCAGGTGACAAAATCAGACCTGTCAGCAGGACGTGAAAATTGGACATATCGTGATTGGTCGAAGAAAGACGCAAAAGGACTTCAAAGACTGAAACACGAAAATCCGGCACAGTTTGAAAAACTGCAAAAAACACTAAATCAGTAAGGTCACAGACCTTTTTATCAAACAATTTTAATCGAAAAACAAGATGGCTTTAACAGTTTGGAAAGAAATTTTCGCACCTATCATATTAGAATTATTTTACCCTGATGGTGCATGGCTCAATGAATTGACATCAATGGATCACATGCAGGATAACAACGTGATCAACCTGGCAGAATGCGGTGCTGATCCTGATGTTGTGGAAAACAACAATGTGTGGCCGCTTACACCTGCACAGCGTGATGATGAAAACATACCAATTCCGTTGGCGACATTCGACACAAAACCAACACACGTGACCAATGTGGAAGAATTGGAAACAGCGTATAATAAACAGGAATCTGTTGCCAGGCAACATGTCAAAGTGCTACAAAAAAAGGCATCCATGTCTGCTGCCTTCAACATCGCACCTGCTGCACATACAACTGACACACCTGTACTGAAAACAACTGGTGCAGATCGTGGTGATGGAACAAAAGCACTAACATTCAAAGACATCACAGAATTGTCATTAGCATTTAATGATGGTGATTTGCCACAGGAAGGACGTGTGTTGCTTCTTTGCCCTAAACATCAGGCTGATCTCAAAAATGAAAATATGAAGCAGTATAAGGAACTGATGGTGGATGGTAAACTGGATGGTTTCAAAGTATATATGTACACAGGCAATCCGAAATATAATGCTGCTACTGGTGCAAAAATGCCTTATGGTTCAGCCACTGGTGCTGATGCTTCTGTTGCCTTTGTAAGTTCAGAAGTGATGCGTGCAATGGGAACAATAGAAGGTGAACCGGAACGCAATTGGGCGCAATATCGTGGTTGGCTGATCGGATTTCAAATGCGCTTTGTGGCAATGCCATTCCGCAAATTTGGAACTGGTGCAATATACACAGCAAACGTATAACATTGGCTTTTCTTCATAATAGGTTTATAATCAAGAATCAGGCTTTTAGCCATGTGTTAAAAGTCTGATTCTCCAAAAGACAATCAATCATGGCAAAACAAGATAAAACAAATAAAGATGCTGCAACTGATTCAAAAACTGATGTGGTGGTACAACCCGAAACCACGCCCGAAACTGAAAACAAAAACGAAACGCCGGAAATACATTCCGACAGCGAGCAAAGCACCGTTGAAACAGTTGACAGTGGACAAACAGAAGGTGTCACAGATACCGTCCTGGATTCTGAAAGTGAAGCAGAAGCAACTGGAAAGGAAGGGATTGAAACTGGTAGTGAGAAATTAACAAAAGATGATCTTCTGACTAAAGAGGAATTTTTAGATGTAATGAAAAAATCATTTGACATCCTAAATGTTCCATCCGAACCAAAGGAAAAGACTGCACAACGTGAACGAATTTCAACAGAAGTCTTTGCAAAAAATCACAGAAAATCAGTTCTGTATTTCACCAGTGACATGATCCCATTCTTTGAAAAGACTGATGCAATCAAACACATCAAAGGATTGGATGATAAAACAATAGTAACAGTAAACAAACAATAAAATGGCACTAAACGGTTTACCAAAAGTAAAAATAGACTATGGCAACGGTGCATTGGGGCAAACCATATCCAGTGCAGATGGATTGCTTTGTATTGCTGTTTGCGGTGCTGTTGGTGTCACAGACACTTTTGTGCTGGCAAAGCATTACAGCATCCGTAAACCAGCAGACCTGGAAGCATTGGGTGTGACTGCTGAAAACAACGCATTGCTTCACAAAACAATACAACATTTCTATACAGAAGCATCAGAAGGAACACAGGTGTTTGTGGTTGGTTATCCATCTACACTGAAAATGTCTGATATTCTGAATAAAGACAATCCGTATTTGCGAAATGTGATTGAATCGACCAATGGTCAATTACGTGGACTGGTAGTCACAAAGGTTGCAGAAACAACACCAACCATCACTAATGGTCTGAATGATGACATAGCTGCATCCATGCTGAATGGGCAAACGCTTGGTGGATGGGCAAAAGATGTTCGCTATGCACCAACTTTCATCATCCTGGATGGATTGGATTTCAGTGGTGATGCGCAGGAACTGAAAGATTTGAAAACACATCAGTACAACCGTGTTGGCGTGGTGATCGGATCAACTGAAAAAGGATCAGCCAACCAATCTGTTGGACTGATTGCCGGACGTATAGCATCAACCAGTGTTGACACCAATATTGGACGTGTGAGAGACGGGGCGTTAAATGTTTTGACCATGTATGCTGGTGATACACCAATTGAACTGGCTGATACTGAAAGCATCTATAATTATTCATATATGACTTTCAGAACTTTTACCGGAATATCAGGCTATTTCATAGCTGATGACTTGCTGGCAACCAAAGAAACGGATGACTACAACCATTTAACAGCTTTGCGCACCATTGACAAAGCGTTTCGCATTACCTATGCTGTATTGATCACGCAGCTGCTGGATAAAGTACAGGTGAAATCAGATGGAACAATGCTGAATCCTGTAATTGTATCATGGCAACAGGTTGTTGAAAATGCCATCACATCGAATATGTCCGGTGAACTATCGGATGACAATGGTGATGGTGGTGTTGAATGCTACATTGATCCTACTCAGGACGTGTTGGCAACCAGCACAATCAATATTGAATTGCGTGTCCGTCCGTATGCTTATGCCAGATATATCAATGTATTGCTAGGTTTTACAATTAACGAATAGAGGTCACAGACCTTTTTACTAAACGCAATTAGACAAATACATTATGGAAGAAAAAGATATTTTCCTGATCAACGGACGTGAATATGAATGGGCTGACATCAGCATCATTGTGGGTGGTGTGCCTATTTCGGGATTCCGTGTCATCAATTATAAAAAGGCACGTGAGAAAGAAGCAATGTTTTCCAAAGGACGCAAAGCACACAGCATTCAAAGTGGTAATGAATCCGTGACCGGAAACATCACTTTCACACAAAGCACATTTGAAGCACTGGAACTGGCAACAGGTGGAAACATCCTGGAAGCAAAGGTTGACATTATTGTGTCGTATGGTGCAGAATTGAATGCAGCATCTGTTGCATCCACTGCAATTTCAACAGATGTCATCAAAGGTGCTGAATTTACTGAATATGAAAAGGGCATGTCACAAGGTGACAAATTCATGGAAATAGCCATGCCATTCCTGGCATTGGACATCAAAAACGCTTAAAGGTCACAGACCTATTTATTATCAATAATATACATAAATAAAATGGCAAAAGCATTAACAGGAACGGCAACAGCCGAACAAATAGAAAAGTGGAAAAAAGCACACGTCAATATTTTCAAAGTTGAAGTTGGTGAATCGGTCTGTTATCTGAAAACACCGGACAGAAAAACAATGGCTTATGTTGCCACACTCGGAAACAATCCGGTGCGTGCCAATGAAGCACTGTTGCAAAATTGCTGGTTGGGTGGTGATGAAGCCATCAAAACAGATGATGAAATGTTCTTTGGTGTTTCGTCAAAACTGGCTGAAATCGTACAGGTCAAAGACGCTGAAATAACAAAGCTCTAAAGTCAGCCAAATATTGCGCTGCCAAAAATGGGATCATGTTGATAAATACGCAATTGCGTTACTATCTACATATTGCTGATCCTGATGGACTGACTGATGAAGAATGGGCAGCATACGCAGAATCATTGAATTGGATTAGAAAACAGGAAGCAGGAAAATGAGTAATGTATTAAACTATGTATTGAATGTGAATGGAAATGTGCTGTCTATGCTTAATCGTATAGGTGCAGCATCAGGTTCATCACGCAATGATGTACGTGGTTTGAGAAATGAAGTTGAAGGTTTAAACACTGTCAATTTTAGCGGTCTTGCTTCTAAAATCACTGGCATTTTTGCCACGTTGGGAATCGGTGCAATGGTTGGCAAAACCATAAAGGATGGGATGGAACAGGAAATGCGCAATGTTTCATTTGAAGTCCTTTTTGGTGGTGTCGATAACGCCAAACAGATGATTGATCAAGTATCTGACTATGCTGCAAAATCACCTTATGGTAAAGTAGGTTTGAGTGAAGCAACACAAATGATGGCTGGTTTTGGTATCGCACAGGAAAAAATTATGCCTAACATGAAAATGATTGGGGATATAGCAATGGGTGATGCTCAAAAATTTCAATCGCTTGCTTTGGTTCTTTCTCAGGTTTCAAGTTTGGGATATATGCAGGGAAATGACAAACTGCAATTCATAAATGCAGGATTCAACCCATTGAAAGAACTTGAGAAAATGACTGGAAAATCTGTTGGACAATTGGAAACCATGATGTCAAAAGGTCAAATATCTATTGGAATGATAGAAGATGCCTTAAAACATGCAACATCAGAAGGTGGACAGTTTTATGGGATGATTGATAAGATCAACGGTACTGCATCAGGGCAATGGGCAACAGCTATGGACAACATCAGTGAAAAGATGCTAAATCTGTATGATAATGTTCTGCAACCTATGATTTTACCAGCATTACAAAAATTCAATGTGTTTTTGGATGATCCTATTGGCACACTTGGAAGGCTGACAGATAAATTCACCTCTGATTTTCCAATTATTTCCGGTCTTATTATCGGTGTCACTGCTGCTTTAGTTACATATCAGGTTGTGACCGGATTGATCACTGTTGCAACAGGATTGTGGACAGCAGCACAATGGCTGTTGAATGCTGCACTGACTGCCAATCCTGTTGGATTGATCATTGCTGGTGTGGTGGCTTTGATTGCGCTGATCGCATTTCTAATCATCAAAATTGATGGTTGGGGTGACACATGGGATAATGTGATAAAACTGTGTACACTGGTCTTTGATAGTTTCAAATCAAACTTACAACTGAAATGGTTGCAGATTCAGGACTTTTTTATGAAAGGACTGGAAACCATTGAAAAAGGCTGGTATAAACTTCAATCCTTATGGAACGAAGATGCAGCCAATGCAGGACTGGCAAAGCTGGAATCACAACGAAATGAACGTGCCAAAGAAATAGCAGAAGTAAAAGGCAAAATTGATGACATCAACAATCAGATTTCCAATTTGGATGTGATCCAGTTGAAAGTCAATGATACTTCTTTTTCTGATGTCGCCAATAGTCTGAAAAATAAACTTGGTATTTCTTCACCTGGCATTCCAGGAACAGACATGACACCTGGTGGTGTTGCTGGTGCATCAGGGGGCAATGGATCAGGTGGCAGCAAAGCAGGAAAAGACACGGCAAACAGCATTGCAACTGGTGGATCAAAGACAACGCATATCACCATTAATTTGGGTGAATTGGTTGGAACAATCAACATTAACAAAAATGGATTCCGTGAAAGTACAAAAGACATGGAAGATCAGGTTTTGGATGCAATGACACGTGTATTAAGTATGTCTCAAGGTCAAATTTAAGGTTTAAAGTTATGATAGAAAGAAAAAGTTGTAAAGAGTTCCAAGCCACAGGATTGCTTTTATTTATAAATCATTTTCTGCACATATTTGGTTGGGCTATTGTGATTGAAACTGATGATGCTGGATCATTCATGTATCCTGCTAAAGTGAAATTTCGTGGATTTGATCCCAAAAGCACATCAGAAGCTTATGTCAAACTATCAGAATACATGGATGAAAATTCTGAAAGATTATTGAACGAAAGCAAAGAGTAATGGCATTCAATACAATATTCACAAAGAACAATCGGATCACGGTACAGGATGCCAGTGACTTGGTACAAAGCGGTGAAACTATTAGCATGGTGTTGCCTTTGTCCTTTCGTTTGCCTGATGGAAAATGGTGGAGATTTCCTGTTGAACCGTTGATTTCGGTATCAGGAAAAAACATCATCAAAAGGCGTTATGTTGCAAAGTCAGAAAAGCGTGGATCAATCAAAGAACGTTGGTCAGAAGATGATTTAACAATCAATATTCAGGGAACATTGGTCAATGCTGACTTATACACATATCCTTCTGATGACCTGTCAACTCTTTATGAAGCTATAAGACAGCGTAAAGCCATTGAAGTGCAAAACGAATTACTGCAACTACTGGACTGTCACCAAATAGTGGTTGAGCCATATTCTTTTCCATTCTCAAAAGGTGAAAATGTGCAGAACTTTTCATTGGATGCTTACAGTGATGATTTATACGAACTATTCATTGATGTAAAAGATGTATAACATGGTTTATGACATACGCATTGGCAACTATAAGCTTGGTTTGCTGGAATCGGTGGAAATACACAAAAGTGTTGACCTGCTGACAGACACAGCCGTTGTGGTTGTTCCTGGTGTGGTTTACAACCAATCGTTGGACATTGAAGGAAAAGTGAAGGTTGGTGATCCTGTGACTATCAAATTGGGATATGATGACAATCTGGTAACTGAATTTGAAGGCTATTTGCAGCGCATTGATACAGATGATAGTAGTTTGACATTCAATTGTGAAGATGGTATTTATCTGACACGCAAACCTGTAAAAGATAAACAATTCAAAAAGACCAGTGTGAAGGCTATTGTGCAATACTGTCTTTCTGAAATAGGAATGAAAGACCTGAATTGTACCTATGACATCACCTATGAAAAATTTGTGATCAAAAATGCCAATGCTTATGATGTGTTGAAAAAATTGCAGGAAGATACAAAAGCAAATATCTACATGCAAGGAACAACACTGAACGTGCATCCGGCTTATGTAGAAAAAGGCGGTGATGTTCGCTATGACTTTGCGGTCAATATCGAATCATCAGACTTGAAATATAGAAGTAAGGATGACAGAAAGTTTGAAGTGACAGTTGAAGGCATTGGATTGGACGGCAAAAAGAAATCTGTGACTGTTGGCACAACTGGTGGTGAAAAACGTACAGTAAAGGTTTATAACGTGATGGATAATGCTGCACTGAAAAAACGAGGTGAAGAAGAAATGAAATACCTGGTTTATGATGGCTATGAAGGCAGCATCACAGGTTGGCTGATTCCGTATGTAGAACCCACATTTTCATTGCATTTGCATGACAAAGAATATGAATATAAAACCGGATCATATTATGTGGTGTCTGTCACCACAACATTCAGTGAAGATGGTGGTGTACGCAAAATAGAATTAGGACGTAAACTGACAGGCAATGGATAAATACAGAAAGTTAGCAGAATTGATGAAAGGGCATGTTATTTCAAAAGAAACCTTTTTCACGGCAACATTTGTCAGTTCACAGGGTGATACCTGCACCATCAACGTGGATGGCTTGGAACTGGATGGTGTACGTCTGAAACCGACAACAGCCGAAAATGAAAATAAAGTGCTGCTGACACCAGCAGAAGGAAGTGATGTGCTGGTTGGTTCTTTTTCCGGTGATTTCAGTAATCTTTTTGTGTTATCTGCTGATGAAGTTGAAAGTATTGAAATTACCTGCAATGGGCAGAATGTGATGAAACTGGTTTCACAACTGATCCAAACACTGGCAAAAGCACAGGTAATCACACCAGCCGGAAATGGCACTTTTGATCCTGGCGTTATATCGCAATTAAATATGATTGAAACATCATTTAAACAGATTTTCAAATGAAGAATCTAGGCATATTATTAAACCCAAATACCAATGATCTGAATATTCAGGTACAAAGGGATGCAGAAGGTCGAATTGTGCAGGGCTTGCAGGTTGGTGATGTAACTGCACAAAATGCTAAAACAATTTTATACATGCAGCCGGGCGAATTGAAATCACATCCAACTGTTGGTGTCGGTATCAACAATATGCTACTGGATCACGAATTTCTGTTGTATAAACACAGGATCAGACAACAACTGGTTGCTGATGGAATGCGAGTTAAGAAACTGGAAATAAACGGTCAAAATATAGAAATACATGCAAGTTACAAGTAAACAGGGGCAATGGATTGGAGACATCGCAGTACGTGAAGCTGGCAGCATCGAAGCAATCATTGAAATGTCGATTGCAGACGAAATTGCAGTGACAGAAGCACTGACAGTTGGAACACCGTTGTCAACACCGACACCCATTGACAGACGTGTGATGAATTATTACAATATAAATAACATTTATCCGGCAACCTCTACAACATTAGAGCAAAAAATATCGAGTGGGATTGGATTTATGGCAGTAGGAATCAGTTTTATTGTATCATGATGGAAAAGGTTATCGCTTGGCTTTATTCTTTATTACTGGCATTCATAGCTGTTATGACAGAAAATATGACTGCTGTGATCTTTGCGTGCGCTTTGGCTATTTCATTAGTGGTGGTTGATTTCGTTACTGGTATTGCAGCATCACTATTCCGTGAAGGTGGAAAAATAGAGAGTAAAAAATTAAGATGGTCATTTGCAAAGGCTTTTGTGTATGTCATTGTCGTAGTTGGAACACTTGCTATTGGTGTATTTCTACATCTGATCGAATCATTTATAACACCATCAAATGAACGTACCACCATTCTGTTTTTGACTTTAACCTGTGTGAAATACGAAGCATTTGTTGTGGCTTGGATTGAATCTGTTTCAAATGTGGAAAATCTGATGCGCTTGTTTCCTGGTAATAAGTTATTGAAATACGTGCATTTTGTCCTATCGGTTGACTTTATTAAAAAGATTCCAAAACTGGCTGATTCTCTGAAAGAAAAAGAAACTAAAAACTTAAATGATCAAAACAATGGCTAAAAAGACACCAAAAGAATTTGTAAAGGCATATTATCCATTTGCCATTCAAACACAAGATAAAACAGGTATAGATGCACGTTTCACATTGGCACAGGCTGCATTGGAATCAGGTTGGGGTGGTTCTGCACCTGGCAACATGTTCTTTGGTGTGAAAGCATCTAAGAACACACCTGATGATCAAAAACAACTGATCAGAACACGTGAAGTGTTGAGTTCACCAAACGTGCAGTTTCCTGAAATCATATCAGTGACACCACGAAAAGATGGTAAATATGATTATGTAGTGAAAGATTGGTTCAGAAAATATGATTCACCTGAACAATCATTTACAGATCATGCCAATTTCTTTTTTGCAAATAAGAGATATGCACAGGCACTGGAATTGAAAAATGATCCGTTTGCCTTTGCTGATGCTATTGCAAAAGCAGGATATGCAACTGATCTTAACTATGCAGCTACTCTGAAAACTATTATCAGAATGATTGAAAAAAACATTGAACAATGAAACATTTGATTTTCATATTGATTCCGGTGTTGCTGTTTTCCTGCAAATCACCACAAAAGGCGGTTTCTGAACTGAAACAGAAAGAAGATATTGCTATTAATAATGACATCACCGTCTCTGATGACAAAACTATGTCTGAACTTGCTGATTGGTTTATGCAACGGATCATTAAAGACCGGATGAATATTGGTATCAAAAACACGAAATATGATACTGATAAACCTGTTGATCCTACAACAGGAAAGCATCCGGTGAAAGAAGAAAATGAAATCAATATCAACAAAGAAACGGATGTGAAGGAAACCCAAAACAGCCATCAGCAAAAAGAAAATACATCATCCGTAAAAACAAAGGATAAATCAAAAACAAAGGCTGAAACTCAAATCCAGCTAAAAGAAGAAAAAGAAACCGGATTGAAGTGGTATCAAAAGATGTTCATTGCGATTGGTGCATCCTGTCTGATCGGTTTTTTTGTTTGGTTATTCATTAAAATAAAATTCAAATGACAACGATTGCTGACATAAAGAAATTGATGACTGATCCATATATCACTAACGAAACAGTGAAACAACTGTATGGATTGAAGGATGGTTTGACCTTTGAAGATCAGTTTTCAGCCGTATCACTCGAAAATATAATTTTTGATGATGTTGCCACTGCTTTATGGGTAAATCAGCAACTGTTTGAACAACATAAAATTGATATTTCAGCCATCCTGAATGAACAAATGTCAGGAACGGCAAACTGGTATGCCTGGAAAGCCAAACAATTCCAGTTTGGACAGGAACTGGTGTTTGAAACAGACTATTATGACAATACGGGGTTGACCAGTGAACAAATATCATCCAGGCAGGTGGTAAAATATGCAGCAGCAGTTGAATCACAAGATAAAAGTATTCTTTATCTGAAAATAGCAACTGAAAGCGGTGGCAACAGACAGCCATTGTCTGCAACACAATTAACGGCTTTTAAAGACTATTTAAACGCATACCAGTATGCAGGTGTGCGAATTAGTGTGATCAATGATCAACCGGATCAGATGAAGTTGACTATTGACATCTATTATGATCCACAAGTGTTGGATGAAGCCGGAAAGCGGTTGGATGGCAATGCAAACACACCAGTTCAGGATGCCATCCGAAACTATTTGAAAAACCTTCCATTCAATGGAATGTATACAAACCAATCACTGGTAGATACATTACAGGTACTGGATGGTGTAAATATCGCTGAAATCAAGTCTGCTGCATCACGGTATGGTGTATATACTCAATTCACTGAAATAAATGCACGTGAAATTGCACATGCAGGATATTATCAAATTTCAGATGCAAATCTGATTTTAAACTTTATTCCAAATGAAGAAATATTATAACATCAATTATTCACTGTTGGTGTTATTGCTGACTCCTACATTGTTAAGAAATGATTTGTTCAGATTGTTTTTACTGTCAATGATCAAACTGTTGGATGATTTACAAAATGACTTTGTCCGTTATGATGAATCGCTACAAACCAAAAACAATGCGCAAATATGCTACATGCAGGCAGTGATCAATGATGAATTTGACTTTTATGAAAGACGTGTAAAAGTGCGAAATTATGAATTTGACTTTGATTCGTTACTGACATGGAAGATCACAACACCCAAACGGACAGAGGTTGGAACACGTGGTTCAGGTAATGAATATTTACGGAATGCAAAAGGACAGATTGGTGCAAATGTTCCTGATTTCGAAATTGTCTTTCCTGTTGGATATGAACTATCACAGGCTGAACAACGAAACCTTCGATTATTAGTAAACAGAAATAAATTGGCAACTAAAAAATACATCATATCACATGAATAAAGGGAATTTTACAGCAAAAGACAACTTTCCGGTGTCAACTTTTACTTATGATTTCTTGCAAAATATGGCACAGTTGGCTGGTAATATTGCACAGCTTGGTGGACAAAATTATATTTTATCAGGATGCGTTGTGACTGGCACAACAGTCAGTGCAGGATTGATTGTCATAAATGGTGAAATATTACCATTTGAAGCAGGAACAAAGAAAGCTAAAATAACCATCCAGGAAACAATGGACACAGACCACTTTAATGGCATTGACTATCCTGAAAGCTATATTCATAGAGTGGCAAAATTTGCTGATAACGGTGAATATAATTGGTCTGATTTTGTACAGGTTCTAACCAATAGGCAACTGGAAGAAAAGATTGAAGCATTACGGGGTGATCCACCTGGAACAAAAATGGACTGGACTGGACGTATTGACAGAATACCGGACAATTATTTACCAGCAGATGGACGTGTGTTGAAGACAGTTGATTATCCTGATTTAGCATGGTCTTATGGCAAAGAGAATGAAGAAAGTTTCAGATTGCCTGATTTACGTAAAATGTTTATTGCCGGATGGGATGGTGTTGAAGGTTCTGATTATGCAGAAATAGGAAACACTGGTGGTGAAGAAACACACATCTTGACTGAAAATGAGTTTCCTGCACACAAACACATTATACCCTGGGGTGAGAATCCTACAACAGCATGGAATCCGCAATGGGGGTATGCACCTGCACCCTATAATGAAAATATGCGTGGTAGTAATTCAAACGACAATGATAATTCATGGGCATATACTTCACCAACAGGCGGTGGACAGGCTCACGAAAATAGACCACCATTTTATGTGTTGGCTTTTTTAATCAAAGTAAAATACTGATGTTATGGTAAGTATAGCGCAATTATTTGAATGGTTTGCAACCGGAAAGTTTCCAACAGCGTCACAGTTTGCTGAGCAATTCAAGTCCTATTGGCATAAATCCGAAAAATTGCCGATAGAACAAATATTTGGCTTGAAGGAAGAAATTGACAGGGTAACCACAAAATTTAAAGGATATTACAGCACTTTGGCTGATTTGCAAACAGCTTATCCACAAACTGAAAACAAAAAAGATTTTTATGCTTTCGTGGGTTCGCCTTATCCCGGAACTGTTTGGAAAGTCAAAGTTGATGGCGGTGCATGGACTGATACGGGTGAAGTGCCTTCACAGGAACAAATAGACCTGACAGAGTACGCTAAAACAACAACATCCGATGGTAAAGTTGTGCGTACTCCCGATGGAACTGTTGATTTACCATCAAAAGCTGACAAGGTTCTTACGGATTCATCACCCGTAACCTATTTCAAATCAGCATCGGGGGGAGCATCAGAAGACCTAACAGCAACATTAAGAGCAAGCATAACCCCAGTTGTTTGGATGAACGAAAACCAATGGTTTACTGGTTCTGCAACTGATAGCGTGAACGCATATTTCAGGTTATATGATAGTACCCTTGAAGGGCAAATTGCCAAAAGAGCCGCCGTTAAATTGCAGTTAGCACCTAACACATGGTACGAAGTAACAGGACTAAATAACCCAATGGCTAAATATACATTTGACCCCGCTCAATGGGTTAACGACAGAGGAACAATTCCTCTTGTTAGCGGTAACATGCCTATGGGGCAAAACAATCCGCCTACTGCTTTACTTACTGCATTAAGAGCAACCGGAACGGCATCTGATCAAGGGTATGGAGCATTAGAACTCATTTATTCTAGATACGGCGAATCATTTAGATTTAAAACAGGTACTACGGCTCAATGGTTGATTATTTTGGTTAGATGTGATGATAGTGTAGCTATAAAAAAAGCAACAGCTGACACTGAGAATTATTACTTTTTTCCCGAATGGGCATTTGATTCTAGTGCTACTATAACATTAAAAAAATTATCCAGTGATTCAGCTAATTCTTCTGCGGATAGATTAGTAGACTCACAGAATAATCTATTAAAAGAATTAGATTTTGATTCTGTGATAGACGAAAAACTAAACTCTATTGATGGGATAGTATCAGGAGGTGATGTAGAAGATAATCCTGAATTAATCGAAAGTTTAGGCATACCTTTTATAGGTGGGTTTCAAATAAATTCAGATGGAAGTGTTCGTAATACAGGCAGTGGACAATATGGGTATTTTGATTTTATACCCGTTCAAGGTGGCAAAAATTACAGAATACCCAGAGGGTTTACTTTTAATCAGGACACTACACAAGCCAACATTTATTTTTACAATTCGGCAAAAGTTTTTGTAAAAAATAACCTGGCTCCTCTACTTAATTCGGGTAAGGCCGGAACATTTTTTGCTCCTGAAGACGGTTATCTGCGTATTAATATGAATAGTTATTCGTGGGCTAACCCTAATACAAGCAACAAAAACCTATATAAGGGTGTTTCTCTTGCGTGGGCTGAAAAGACTAATGCAGACCCACATGTAAGCGTTAGCAGTGATAACCTTACCGATGCAGAACCTACTACAGTAAATGGAGTATCTGGTATAATTATACCTAAGTTATTTATACCCCAAGCTAATATAATTACAAGTGGCGGTGGTGATTCTACATATACTATCAATATGCGTAATACCAGCACATTTGTAGGGTCTTTTAATACGGCTATTGATCAAATAGTTGCATTATACCCTAAAGCCAGACATATCTTCGTTGGTCACTTTAGCTATGATGGTGTAGAGGGCAATGGATGGTTACGTCCCATGATTGAAACGCAAAGGGCTATGTGCGAAAATAGATCTATTCCTTATATAGATTTAGCATCTGTTATGGGGTGGACACATAACGATAATAATGTTATTGAGGGAGTAGACTACAATAACCTTAGAAAATTCACATCCGATTATACCCACCCCGGTGTAGACACTACTCAGGTGATGGCTAATCTCCTTGCCGATAGACTTACTATCTTACTAAGACCCTTTGTTAAATCCGGAGAAATTGTAGCCAATATCGGTGATTCAGTAAGTGCCGGATATACAGGTTTACCCTCGGGTGCTGTTGCATGGGCTAGATATATCGAACGTGCGCTTATTGCTATTGGCTGTACCGTCAAACTATACGCATCGAGTGGAGGCGCATTAAGAGCGACAACCACGGACGGCGGTGCGGTTAATAATGGTTTTATGGCGAATACTGACCCGAATTGGGGTTTCACTAAAGATGTAATAAACAATATCGGTACAGCTAATCAACCTAATGTGTACTTATGGGAGCTAGGACACAATGATTTTACAGCCGATGATCGAGACTTTAAATTAATATGGTAAAACGATGTAAGCATTTTATTAACACAAAAGCCTTTCATGTTTAATGAAAGGCTTTTATTATATTTATATT
>PPYE01433006.1_pt1 | contig 20965 bp, 21 predicted proteins | sample 1559881 | NCBI WGS metagenome assembly PPYE01 (sample SAMN08240022, study PRJNA423297) | Human gut metagenome, whole genome shotgun sequencing project.
CTGGGATCGGCAAGGAATCTAGCCGTTCCCAGAAAATATATTTAAAAATCGTGTCTTTTTTATTGACTATAGTCCAAATGTCATAATTACAATCTTGTTCGATTTGTTCTTCTTGCAATCCTTCTGTCACTGCTGTATCTTCCACATACATACCATCTATGATTTTACCATTATGATACTGCATATGGTATTCTGCAATTTTGGCATAATCCAGAAATGGCAAAACTTCATCCGAAAATGAAATATCACACAAATCATTTTCTACCAAAAAAGCCCCCAATTCTTTTTTATTTTTGATGCCACCAACCACACAAATGTCCGAAAAGTTTTCCATCAAATCTATCATTTCTTTTACACTTTGTGGTTCTTTCACTTCCAGTGCCAAACTGTATACCTTTTGCAATTCTTCCGAGAGTTGATTGTATTTCCAAAACAACGCATTTACAGCAAAAACATCTACCTTTTGCATAGATATTTCTTCGAACCATTCTGCAAGAGCATTTGTTTTTTCATTTTCACAATAGATATGATAGATTTGTTTATCATCTTGATTGCTGACTTTATGGTCATCCAAAAACACCTGCAATCCTTCTGCATCACAGGGAAAAAACACTGTAATATATTTTTGTTCATTATCTGTATCAGGTCTTTTGACCTCTGCATATCCAAGAGCCAGTTCTCTGTCTTCCATTGTCAGGTTTGGTGGATAACTGTAATACCAGTTTTCTGCATATTGGTATAAAAACTGTAAATTTTCATATTGTCGATACACTTTTCTGTTTTCTGGATTTTCAGAAACAATTTTTTCAATACTGCTCCAAAATTTTTCTTCTGCATCTGGTTTCCATCCATTTTTTACAAAATTTTTGATACAATTAGAAATGGCTTTTTCCAATGCCTCTCTTACTCGACTTTGGTGTTTTGCATTTTCAAACCGTACGTTGTTTATGATTTTTGTCTGCATTTGTTCCATATATTTATTCACTGGTTACACCTCCCATAGTCATTCTTCTGTTTCAGATGTTATAAACAGCTTCTTCCAAACTCTTTGGTTCTTTTGTTTTCAGGTGTTCACAATATACTGTCAGTTCATTTGGCGGCAGTGCGGAAAGAAGACCTGCAAACACATTTAGCTCAAAAACATCTAACCTATCGTGTTCCAAGCTTGTAAGAAATTCATTTGCTTCTGCAATATCACATGCTATATCAGAAATCTCACAATCGTCCAGACAAGTCATCTCTGTTTTCTGTAAAGCTGTCCAGATTTCTGTTTCTTCCACCGGAAGTACCAGTCTGACACAAATATCCTTTTCTTCTTTGACCAATTTTTTACTTGCAACATATAAACGAATCATATACACATTCCTCCTGAAATTTTTATCAATCAATGCCTTGTTCCTTTTCTTCTTCCATATAACTTTTTATTTTTTCTCCAACAGCCCGCACAACTGGTACCGTCACAGCATTTCCGATTTGCTTATAAAGCTGTGTATCGGAACAGATTTCTGATACTTTATAGAAGTATTCATCCGGAACACCTTGTAAACGGAATGTTTCCAGTGGTGTCAGACGGCGGATTCTGGAATTCATCAAAATACCATGTATATCTGTTGCCGTCAGTGTAAACATTTCTTCATCTTCTTCTTTCATTCTCCTTCCGTTTTGTCTTGTATGTTCTCTGCATGGATTCAGCAGTGCTCTTGGCAGATTGCTTTGTAAAATCCCCGTTCTGTGCTGGTTTGGTCCCAGACCATGATGATAACTGGCATCAATGGTTCCGCAATGGGGTTTTGTCACAAGACCTTTTTGATTATCTCTTGCCACAAAATATAAGCCTGTTTTCGCCCCTAATCCTCCTGATCCTGCAGAGATAGTTGGCGATACGCCTCTTGTGTTGTAGATACGGCTTCCTTGCGGTCCTCCCACAATCTGTGCAAGAGCCGCTTTGTTTGACTGTCTGAGAGGAAATATTTTTCCGGTACTTCTGTTCAGTGCTTTTGCTTCGCAAAAGTTGCTTTCAGCAACCGCATATCTTTGCGGCACGACTTGTAAGATCTCCGATAATGTACACACGCTCTCTGCTTTGGGGAACACCATAGTCTTTGGAATTGACAAGTGCGTATTCCACACCGTAGCCCAGTGTGGCCAGTTCACATAGAACAATGGCAAAATCCCAGCCTCTGCCAGAGGAAAAGATTCCCTTAACATTTTCTTGGTCAACACTTTGCCTTTGGCAAAGCCGTTCTGCGAACGGGTGCCGTATCTTCGGCACTGTATTGGATAAGCCATCGATGCAGTGGCAAGAAAGCCACCATCCATAGGATGCTTTTGCGTAGCAAAAGTGCTTGACACAGGTTTATGGTTACCTCCTTCTCTGAGCAATCGAATAAACTCAAAAAACAAGCCAGTTCGTTCTCCGTATAATCCTCGCCTTTCCCCTGCCATTGAGACATCTTGGCAAGGGAATCCTCCCGTCCAAAGATCGACATCTGGCAGGCTTTCGGCACGGACTTTGGTGATGTCTTTTTCAAACCATTCTCCATGTATCGAAAAGAAGTTCGACGGCAAAGCCGTTTTTGCGTAGCAAAAATACTGACTCCTTTGGTTCATGCATTGCCTGATAACTCATATTGGCATATTTGTCTATTTCACAATGCCCTCTGCAAATAAAGCCTGCTTGTTCCAGCCCCAAACGAAATAAACCTTTGCACTGCTTCGCAGCAGCCGTTCCGGCTGGTTTGCAACGCAAACTGCTACACCTGCAAAAAAATCCAAAAAATACATTTGCTTCACCTCCTTCCTAAGCCTATTTTGGGGTTGACATCGTTTTCAGCATCAAAAATATAAAAAAGCTGACTGTATCGGTTCTGCTTTTTTTCCTTAAAATTGCATATTCATATCCTGTTCTTCTGCTTCATCAGTCAAATTTTCGCTTTCTGTAACCGTTTGTGACATATCAGAAAAAAGCTGTTGCGCCTTTCGGACTCTGTTTGTGAAAATATCCAAAAGTCCATTATGTGTGTGAATGATATATCGGTTTCTGGGGCTGTTACAAAGTTCACTCGCTCAAATCCATATTTCTCAATCATCTCATTTTCACAGCCTTGTGCAAGATATGCTCCATCATAATGACTGTCAATTGCTTCTTTGATTTCTTCAGCACACTGCATATTAGCAGAATGGGACGCTTTATAGGCATCCATTTCCTGTCTGCCGTTTTTCTTTGCTGTTTCATAAGAATGTGGATATAACGGAATATTTTTTATCATACTGCTCACCTCTTGTACATCTGCTCAGAGCGTCTGTGATATTTGACTTTTTGGATTTGCGGGGTTTTATTTTTGGGATGCAAATTTTTTGGTGGTCTTTGCTTTTTGTTTTTGTTGAATTCTTTTTTCATAATTTGTCCTTTCTGGCATAAAAAAAGAACATGATCGTATCATGTCCCAATGCCTTTTTCATAATCGCTGTGTAAATTGTTTTTTATATTGCCTTTTTAGATACTTTCGCTCTTGGCATCACCTCCCATACAGTTTCTTTTTTCTGCTGCTACATATTCTGTTAAGACTGCTTCAACAACTTCTCTGGAAAATCCCATGTCCTCATAAAACAAAAGCAGTTCTTCCGGAAGCGTCCCCAGAATACTGCTTGGCTGAATGATGATGGCTCCATATTCCAAAATAATATAAATGTCTTCATTTGGGTTGATACTGGCTTCTTCCAGAAGCTCATCCGAAATCAGAATTGGCTCATTCTTCTTTCTGAAATACTCTCTTTTTTCTGCTGCATCAAATTTTTTGTTCATAAGTTTATGCCTCCTTAAAATTTTACTCTTTTTATTAAAATAAATAAAAATCAATTCTTGTTATTTCTTCCACTTCTTCTTGTGTAAACTCCTGCGGTTCATAAAACATCTCTGTATAAAACTCTATTTCTTCATCAGTCAATGAAGTCAGGTTTCCTTCTGCATCACTGCCACAGATATAAAAATTTCCTGGTCAGTATTTTTGCTTCGCAAAAGCGGCTTCGCCGCCAGACTTCTTTCTGGTACGCCCAAGATATCATCACCTAAGCTTCTATTCCCCTCCAAACCTATCAATTTTCCTTCATCATTTCATAGGATACAAATATCATCCTCTAATCCAATGATATCAATGTACCCATCTACTGCTTCCTGCAGAGCTTCCAGCGTATTTTCCAAAATACACTCTTTTGGATGCTCATGCGGTTCCACCTTCAAAACCCTGATTTCATTTTCTTTCATTTGCAATTCCTCCTTTACACTTTTGTCGAAATTTGTAAAAAATTTTTTTCAAAAACTGGTTATAATTTTAAAACACAGTTTTTTCCAATTTTGGGGTACAAAAAAAGACGATGAGATTTTTGCTTTCTCATCGCCTCAAATTTGCTTTTTCTTATAAAATTTAGTATGTCATCTATAAAATCCTGATTTTTTCATGCTCAAAAATCGCCTCAAAAAAGTCCAGAAAACGTTGATTTTTTGGACTTTTCAGGCTATGTCATACTTTTAGACTACTCATCCCATATTAAGTAAACAAAAAATATCCCACGAAAAGCCATTCCACCCTTGGTATATTACTATTTTCTATAAACCATATGTTGCCTATTTCTTATTCATTCATCATTGTGTTGAATTTTTTACTTTATGATCAACATATTCCCCTACCTAAAATTAAAGTCATAAAGCAATCAATGTTTCAGAATTTTGTCCACTAGTATTTTAGATGGCTTCCAATAAATTATTCTACATAATATATAAAATCAACTATGTTTCTATGTGAGTCTGGCAGATCTCCTGGCTGAAACACTTTTTGTGTTGAATGATTCTGTATATCATAATAATACAGGTCAAAAACTCTATCATGATTGCTGCCAAGAATATATATACCTTTACCATTACTCCTAGGATAAAAAGAGTACACTTCATATATTCCATGAATATCATAATCAGACACTTCCTTGTTTTTCATGTCTAATATTTTCAATTTTCTTGGCTCTAAAGACATCATTGATTGATCATAAGTCATCAAAATATGCCTATCATCAAGCTGACGACTAAGATATATCTCATAGTCTTCTGTATGATAAAGTTCCTCAAAATTTTTAAACTCTGGCGAAAAACTAACTATACTTTTCGGTCTTATATGCGTTACCCTTCTTACTCGATCTGTTCTCATTTCGTCATCAGAATTTGTTATTGTTAAAAGTTTATTTGTTAAGGAACTATACGATAATGATGTATACCATGTATCATTGTCCACTGCATCTAAATATGTAATCTCGTATGTATCCATATCGAAAATAGCAGGTTTCATAACTGTAGAATATTCAGGAGCCACATTCAAGTACATTTTATCATGAACAACAAACATGTCATTAAATACATTTTTCCCAAAAGTTACTTGTTTTATTTTATTAGTTTCAAAATCATATTCATATAAATTATCATAATAGTATCCATATGGATCATCACTAAAAAAAACCTTTTCTCTTGTATGATCGTAATATGCAACAGGATAGACAGAATCTATAGGCAGTTCAACGACTTCCTCCATTTTATTATCCACCACAGAATATTCATACAAATCTAAAAGAATACCATCATTATCATTTTCTCCATTCCTATAATTTAATGTAACAATTTGCAGATATTCCTTTTCTGCTCCATTTGAAATCTCTGCTGTCAATACATATAATGCAGTACTAAAGGCTATGATACTTCCAGCTAGAATTATCGGTCTTATATTCATCTATACATCCCCCTATAAATGGAAAGCCGGTAATGATACCGGCTTTCTTTTGGTTCTAATATCTAATTCTTGATTACCAATTAGGTATATCTTGATCGGAGAAAAGTTTATGATAATATCTCACATTTGGGACAGAATAAACCCCTTTTTTACCTGCAAGTTCTTCTAAATTACGCAATCCCCAAATATCAATTACTGCATCAGGTAATCTACTTACATCTGCTTGATAATATGTAAAAGCTTCGTCTGTATCAATATTTCGAATTGCAACAGGTTGATCTCCCTTTTTAGAGTAATCATAGTCTTTTTGTGTTGCTACATCACCATCTTTCAAATAATTATTTCTATTTCCTTTTTCTCCATCATAATAAGTCGCTCTACCTGTTCCTAAAATGCTTTTATCTTTGGATTGATAAACAAGGGTATTAACATATCGATCTCCCCATGTTACAGTATTAGCTCTAGCTTGTTTATCCGAAATGTCTTTATGACTTCTTTCCATATGCCCCTCATTCCCATGCAATGTATATCCCTCTGGGCAAAAATCATCTACATAGTAAATATTAAAAAGTTCCCCATTTTCATCATAGATCACTTTCATTCCTGGAATAATCTCAATATCATTTTGTATAATCTGTGTCCCATTTTTTACATCTTCCAATGCCTTACGGATAACATGATTTTCTTCTTCAATGCTCTCCCGTTCTTCCTCTGTTGCATCCGTAGGTATTTTTCTCATATAATCATCAATATTAAAATTGAGGATTCGATTCTCAGCAGACGATTTAGTAGTTGTAACGTATCCACCACTAACAACAGATGGGTTTCTATCGTCATCATAAATAATAATTGAGTTTGGTTGCATCAAACTAGGTACTTTTGATTCTGCAGCAAATGCAACATTGGAAGATAGTGCCATGAATAATACACTTGTCATGAAAGCTACAACATGCTTTTTTATATCATTCAACCCCGTCTTCCTCCATAATAGGTTGTTGTACATGAACCATCACTATTCTTTTTATGAACTTTAATAACAATATTTTCTTTTTTTGTATGATAATACACCAACTGAATTAACAAGTATCTATTGTACACTAAAACAAAAAAATGCATAATTTTCAAAATAACTTATTTTACATACAAAACAGTGTACTATGAAATATTTTAATACGAAAAACTGCTAATACTACCATTGGAAACATCTGAATTATCATAGTAATATTTTAAAATATCCCAGTAATTATACTCTTTCTTTTCAGCTAAATAATGTGTCCCATTTTGTTTGCAGATTCCTCCATTTTTTCCACTATCATCATACGTACCTGCTCTATATGAAGGGTAAAAAAGTGCACCATCTGAATTCATCATACCTGTTCCATCCATCAAGTTAATTGCTTTAGTTGTATTAGCATGTTCAGTGTTAGGCTCATAGACTTGGTCTGCTGTACTATCTTTTACATCATACCCTTTACCATAGTATTTATGATTATACACACGATACCATCCTACGAACTTAACACATTGTGCACCTGCTTTCAAAGCTTCTTCTGGCCAACTTGCAACCCATTCGTTAGGTAAAACATTCTTACAATAATCATAAAATCCAATCTTTTCTATATCTCCCGAAGAAGTTCTATATACTCGAATCGTTTTTGGACGTTCATTTCCATTTGGTGCACTTATTGGGGAAATTCCATTAAAAATATCACTCACTAATTGTCTTGCTTTTTCTTCATCTATATTTTCGTTATTTATTTCTAAAATATCTCCTTCCATATTAACAAAAATACCATATTGTCTTAATTTCGCTACCTGTAAAGCCCTTTGAAAATTAGAATCATCATTAACCATCTTCAAAGAATTGACTTGCTCAATTAATTGGGCTGGTGGCTGAGATGCTTCAATAAGTTTCCATTCACCATCTTCTTTTCCCCAAATAGTTAAAATGAAATTTAAACCATTATAAATATATTCGCTCTCATCACTTTTGGAAACCTTAAAATTGACATTAAGCAAATGTGCTTCCAATGGTTCACCATATCGTTCTTTATATAAGGATAAGTCTGTGTATGGCGCTATATCTTTCAATGCTATTGATACAAAATTTTCAAGATGTGCTTCTGTAACAGCATAATAGCCTATTTTTTGTTCTGCAAATAAAGAATTATTATAGTACCTTTCTAAATCTTCTTTTTCCTCTGCAGGTGATAGACTGATAATCGTATCCCAATCATGATGATCTATAGCAGAAATATAAGATTCAATTTTTGTTGCGATTTCACTTTCAGAATAATTTTCCGAAGCAAAAGTAACGCTATGAATATTAGTCACACAAAATACAACGATTAATATTTTCGTAATTAGTTTTTTCATAAATTACTGCTCCCTTCTTGTATAACGATTCTGTTTCGTTAATATATTTTAGATAACTTTCTTCCTTGATATATAATTAAGAAAAAAGAAATGTTATCGTGTATATAAATGATTTGCTGATAACAAAAATAACCATCTCCTTAAATTTTTTTATACCACTTTCAAATCATAATACAATCTAAAAAAGTTTTCATTTTTGAAACCTCAAAAATCTAATGACTATTTTTTTGTTTGATTACAATTGCATTTATGCACATTATTTTTTATATGCAATGTGCCAGATGAAGTAGCAGGTTTCTATTACACAACAAAACAGATCAAAAGTTAATTTTTATTATAAAAAATTTGTAGAAATCAACTTTTATTTATATGCTATTTTTATATCTTCTTCTGAAACATTCTTGCTATATTTTATTGTTTCTCTTTAAAGGGTTGTTTTATCACTTCATATCCTCTTTGAAACAGATTTTGTGTTGGTCGCACGGCTCTGCTATTCATTCAGGATTTTTTCACCTCCAATCTCTGCTGTTCCTTTTTCTGCATATGACCATCTCCTTCCTATAAGCATTTTATAACTATCACCTTTAAAATAAGTGTTACTGATTATAACATCTCAGTGTGGACATTTTGTCTCTGTCACTGTTCTAATAATATCTCCTTTCCAAATAAGCCCACATTCTGTACATTTTTTGGCTTCATAGTATGTTGTTTTACAGGAACCATCTTTGAATTTTTTGTGTTCTTTTAATGTAATATTGATTTTGTTATGTATGTGATTCAGTTCAACTTGTTCCGAAGTTAGCTGGGATATGAATTGTGTTTCTACACCATCTTGTATTATGGTATAGGTTATATTTTGTGTATTGATAGGAGAAAACATTTGAAAATCTGAAGTATTGATTTGCTGTTTTAAAGAAAATTCTTCTGTATCTAAGTTTATTTGTTCTTCTAAAATTTCAAAATCCCCTGTTTTTGCTACAACAACATTTTGTGAAAACATTTGATTGACAGGTCCGTCTGCTGCTTTTGCAACCACATTGCCGAAAAATACAGATAAAACTGCCACAGAAAAAACGATTGCCGTACCTTTCCAACCTTTTTGTTCATTTCTTTTCATAATTTTTATCATCCTCCGTTTATAGTTGTTGATACCAGAACCAGAAAAATTGATTTGGATTACTCTTTCATCATTTTTCTTCTTTTCCAGTTCCAGTATTTTGATTAGTAGTTGGCAATATTTCAACCGCTGTGCCTGATCACATCTTTCTGTAACTGCTTCATCACAGGCAGCCTCTATCCATTGAGAAAGATTGTTCCGCAGAAAATGATAGAGGGGATTGAACCAATTCAAATAGTTTAACATCATCATGAGCATTTCCAAAAATAAGTCTTGGTGTATGATATGATGATATTCATGTTGCAAAATAAAACCAATTTCTTCTTCATCCAAATCATTGATCATATATGCTGGAATCAGAATACATTTGTTTTTGATTCCAATAGTACATGGTGTAAAAATGGAACAACTTCCCATAAGCTGCACAGAAGGAAGCTTTTGTTTTCTTTGTATTTCCTGCAATTTTTCTGTCCACATATCACTCCTGATACAAAACAAATCCTTTTTTATACTGTTTTTAAAACAAATATACTTCCATAGATCCACAAGGCAGAAAAAAATCATACCAAATAGCCATATAATAACAATATATTCCATGATACCCCATGCTCTGATATGACTGACCAATCCTTCATAAGCACTGGCATCTTCAAAAAGCAACACATCATAGCGTATATAATCAAATTCACTGTTATCTTGAAAAGACGCTACAAAATATAAAGGAATCACAAAAGACAGTAATGCAATCGTGTTCATCACAACCATTGTTTTTGCTGAGGTCAAACGATATGCATATTTTTCAAAAGGAAGAAATATAGAACAGAATACAAAACCACTCATAGAAAGCAATAGAACAGTAATAAATATACGGTTAAGTATCAAGCTCATCTAACCACTCTCGCAATTCTTTAATATTTTCTGTATCAGGAACATCATTTCCAGAGAAAGCAATCAAAAACTTTTTCAGTGAACCATGAAATTTATTCTTTACAAAGTTATGTGCTTCCATTTTTTCATACTGTTCTTTACTAACAATTGGGAAATAACAAAGATTTCTTCCTTGTTTGGTGGAAGACAGCATTTTCTTCTCTTCTAGTCGTCTTAAAAAAGTAGCAATGGTTTGATAAGCCCATTCTTCTTTTTCTTCCTTAAGCATAGACACCATTTCTGGTACTGTTACCATATCGCCTTTTGCCCATATCTTTTCTAAGACTTTCATTTCAGCTTGAGAGACATTTGTTCTTTCATCCATTAGATTCTCACCTCTATATATTACATATTGTAATAGAAATTATATTACATGACGTAATATATGTCAAGTAGTTAAGATACATAAAAGAAACATAAAGTAAAAATATATACCATAGTCAATATTGGTGTATTGTCCTCCTTGAATGACATTTTCTGCAATTATCTTCTTTGAAAACCCTAATTTTATTTGTAATTCCTCCTTTACACTTTTGTCAAAATTTGTAAAAATTTTTTTCAAAAACTGGTTATCATTTTGAAACACAGTTTTTTCCAATTTTTGGGCACAAAAAAAGACGATGAGATTTTTGCTTTCTCATCGCCTCAAATTTGCTTTTTCTTATAAAATTTGGTATGTCATCTATAAAATCCTGATTTTTGCAGGCTCAAAAAGCGCCTCAAAAAAGTCCAAAAAACGTTGATTTTTCGGGCTTTTCAGGCTATGTCATACTTTTAGACTACTCATCCCAGTTATGATATACATTCTGTACATCATCGTCATCATCCAGCATATCCAGCAATTTATTCATTTTCTTGATATCTTCATCAGATTTCAGTTCTGTATATGTCTGAGGAATCATTGTCACTTCTGCGCTTGCCATAGGAATGCCTGCTGCTTCCATAGCTTCACGTACTGCAGAGAAGTCATCAGGAGAAGTTGTGATTTCGTAGCTGTCTTCTTCTGCTGCGAAGTCTTCTGCGCCTGCATCCAGAGCTGCCATCATCAGTTCTTCTTCATCCATTTCTACTTCTTCTTTATCAATCACGATCAGACCTTTCTGGTCAAACATGAAAGATACGCAGCCGTTGGTACCCATGTTACCGCCGCCTTTTGTAAATGCATTTCTTACATTTGCAGCTGCACGGTTTCTGTTATCTGTCAGCGCTTCTACGATAACTGCTACACCACTGGGGCCATAACCTTCATATGTTACCAATTCGTATTCTACGCCTTCTTCGTTACCAGCTGCTTTTTTGATACTTCTTTCGATGGTATCATTGGGCATATTGTTAGATTTACATTTTGCGATTACGTCACGCAGTTTGCCATTTACTGCTGGATCGGGACCGCCAGCTTTTACTGCAACCTGAATTTCTCTACCCAACATGGTAAATACTTTACCCTTTGCAGCATCATTTTTTTCCTTTTTATGTTTAATATTCGCAAACTTAGAATGTCCAGACATTCATAACCCTCCTTGAATAAATTTCACCAGAATATTTTATCATTTTTTTCAGGAAAAAACAAGAAAAACCCCTAAATAACATACAAAAATGTCATCATATATCGTTATCAAGTTTTTTTCCCTTATGTTTTTCATTATTTTCTTTTTCATCTAAAAACAATGTTTCGATTTTCTGCATGAATTCAACTGCCAGTGCTGAGTGATACGTATCTTTTCGATAGACCCAACCAATTTCGAAATCAAATGGCGCATCTTTAATGGGTAAAACCTGTGCATACGAAAAGAATGGAACATTTTTGTAAGCTGGTTTACAATTTACAACACAGGCATAAGCATTTTTATTTTGGATAAACTCATGAGCAGTTGTTCTGTCATTTACCTCAATCAATGTTTTTGCTCCCATAACTGTGCGCATTTTTTTATTTACAACATCCAAAATAGGAAATTTTTCAGCAATAATCGTCAACGGGAATTCATGCAATTCTTTGATACTTATTTCCTTTTGCTCTTTTTCCATCTGATAATGAACGGAAAACATCGCTGCTGGTTTACTGCTGTAAATCGGTTCATAAATAATGTCATCAATTTCCATTTTAGCAAGCCATTTACTTTTATCAATGGTCGGTATCGAAATCAAACCCAGCTCGACAGAGCGATCGTACACATCCATGAGAATTTCAGACACAGATGTCTGGTTATAACGAAAATTTACAGCAGAATTTTCATAGCGTTCCATTAGATCACGAAAAACCACTTGGGCAAACAGGAGATATGAAACTGATACAGAAAATGACAACGGAATTTGTGCTGAAGAAAAATCTTTCGCTGCATACTCTATCTGATCTGCATATTTCAACAATCCCTGCGCATTTTGGATAAATATTTTACCAAACTCTGTCAACTGGATTCCCTTATAAGATCGAATAAATATTTTCTGCTGCAGCTCATGCTCCAGTGACTTCAAAGAATTACTAATATATGGTTGTGAAAGAAATAGATTTTGTGCTGCTTTGTTAATGGAACCTGACTGATAAATGCTTAATACCTGCCGTATCTGTTCAATTTTCATCATCTCACCTCCCGCAATATTATAACATATTTTTATAACTTAGACCAGTTTTACATATTACCTTTTTTACCGTTGTTTCACATATAATAAACTTATCCAATCGGTTGGTGGCAATGAAGGATTATTTCAGAAAGGGTGTGTGATTATGACATCTTGGATTCAGGCAGACGATACTTTATACCTTTGGATGGTCGTTGTTCTGGTAACAGCCATAGCCATCACCATTGAGCAGAAATGGAAATGGGGCGCGCGTATCAGCAGCTGCGTCATGTGTATTGCAGGCGGTATGATTCTGGCAAATTTAAAAATCATCCCATTTACTTCCCCTGTTTATGACAGCATCGGAAATATATTATTATTGCTTGCTATTCCTCTGCTGCTCTTCAAATCAGATATTCGAAAAATCTACAAATCCAGCGGTACTACATTTTTGATCTTCAACATCTGTGCAGTCAGTGCTTTTCTGGCATCCTGCCTGCTGCCTTTGGTTTTCAGAAATGTAGACAATATCGCAAAATTCTCTGCTATGTATAGCGCTGCTGCCGTAGGCGGTACCGTTAACGCTGTTGCAGTTACACAGATTTTCGACGTACCTACAGACATGCTGAATGGTCTTGGACTGGTTGGTAATTTCACAGTTGCTATGATTGTATTCTTTTTCGGACAATTTTGCCGCACGCGCTTCTTCCGTACAAAATTCAACCATCCTTATATTGATGAATATGAACAAGAACTGGCAAAAGGCGGCAATCCTGACGGAACAACAGAAGCAGCCATGTACTGGAAAAGCAAAGGCATTTCTTTGAAAGACATCGCGCAGGCAATGGCAATCACATTTGTTATTGTCAGCGTCAGTCAACTGATTTCCGGCGCCATCAACGCAAACAGCAGCAATTTTATCATCAAGCAGCTCTTTGGCAGTGTTTACCTGGTCATGACATTACTGACCACCATCGTTGCAACGGTATTCCCCAAATTTATGTCCAATGTAAAAGGTTCTGATGAATTGGGGAACATCATGCTGCTTATGTGGTTTGTGACCATCGGCTGTTCCGCCAATCTTGTGCAGATCATTCAATACGGCGGTCTAATCATCTGCGCATTCTGCATCGTATTCTCTGTCATGTGTCTGTTGGTATTCTCCATCGGCAAAATCTTTAAATTTGACTTGGAAGAAATGATGGTTGGCATTATCGCTGCCATTGGTGGTCCTCCTACTGCTGCTGCCCTTTCCATCAGCATGGGTTGGAAAAAAATGGTCGTTCCCGGTGTTTTAGTAGGTCTTTACGGCTACATCATCGGTAATTATATCGGCGTACTTGTCGGAAATATTTTCGGCGCTTAAACAATGAAAGAAAAGAGGTTTCAACATGTTAGATATTCTGATTCAAAACGGTTCTATCATTGATGGAACGGGAAAGAAAGCATATAAAGGCGATATTGGTATTTCAGGCGGAAAGATCACATTTCGTACAGACAAAGAATCTGCCGCTCGCGTCATCAACGCTTCCGGTAAAATTGTCTGTCCTGGCTTCATTGATTTTCATTCTCATGGAGATATGGTCCTTGGTCAGGATTTCGCGAAATTATGCAAAGTTTCTCAAGGGATCACAACAGAAATTGCCGGACAGTGCGGTTCTTCCATGTTTCCTGTAAGACCAGAAAAATTAGATTTATATCAAACGCTGCTCTCTGTTGGAACAGCCACATATCCTGATGACATGCCAAACTGGACAACCTTTGCTCGTTATTTAGAATATGCAAAACAGGTTCCTCTTGCAGCAAACATTAAATTTCTGGTAGGTCACGGTTCTCTGCGCCTTGCAGTCATGGGATATGCATGTCGAAAGCCTACAAAGGAAGAACTGGAGCAAATGAAAACACTGCTGCGGGAATGTCTGGAAAATGGCGCTCTTGGCATGAGTTCCGGCTTGATCTATACCCCCAGTGCTTATGCAGAAACAGAAGAACTCATTGAACTTGCGAAAGTGGTTGCAGAATATGATGGACTGTATGCTACACATATGCGCAATGAATCTTATGATGTAGTCAATTCTGTAAAAGAAGCCATCGAAATTGGCAGACAAAGCGGTGTACGTGTCAGCATTTCTCACCACAAAGTCTGTGGCAAGCCAAATTGGGGATTGTCCCAAGAAACATTAAAACTGGTACAAGACGCTATTGCAGAAGGCATTCGCATCACCTTGGATCAATATCCATATACTGCTTCCATGACCCATTTGAATGCCTGCATTCCTCCTTGGTACTTTACAGAAGGCATTCCGGCAATGGCGGAAAAGCTGAAAGACCCAGATATTCGCAAAAAGTTAAAAGCTGAAATCGAAGATCCGAAAACACCTTTTGACAATTACGTTCAAAACTGCGGTGGATACGCAGGTGTTTTCATTTCCTCCTGCCCTGTAACCCATGAAGCAGAAGGCATGTTTCTGAGCGATTATGCGGTACAAAAAGGTATTGACCCCTTCGATGCCCTTTGTGACCTTTTGGTAGCCAATGGCGGTGTGGGAACAGCCATTTACCATTGTATGTCTGAAGAAGATCTGAATCGGATATTCGCCTTTCCCCATACCGTTGTGGGCACTGACGGCATTTGCCGTGCTATGGAAGAAAAAGCACATCCCCGCTCTTTCGGTACATTTGTCCGCGCTATTTGTCACTTCCATAAGGAAAAAAATCTGATGGCTCTGGAAGAAGTTATCCGCAAAATGACTTCTCTGCCTGCAAGCCGTGCAATGCTTTCTAACAAAGGCATTCTGGCAGAAGGCTATGATGCCGACATCAATATTTTTGATCTGGAACAATTAGAAGATACGCCTAATTATGTATATTCCAATCAGGTATGCAAAGGTATGGAAACCGTCATTGTCAATGGTGTGGTTGTTTACGAAAACGGCAGTCTTACAGGGCAACACGGCGGAAAAATCCTACTGCACCATAGCAAATAAACCATCAAAATAGCACATAACTTCCCATATTCGGATTACATATCTGAGATTCTCTCTCTGAAAAGCCCTTTATACTCCCCATAAAGGGCTTTTGACATCACAAAAAAGAAGCCAGGTTTTCCATAAGAAAACAAAAAAAGCTGAAATCCTTATGATACAAAGGATCCCAGCTTTCTTATTTTTACAATGACTTTATCAGATATTTTTTCTTTTGAAGAATGTTATCTTAAAGGGAAGCCTGCTTTTTCGTTCTGACTTCTTTTTGACTTTACACTGCAAAAATGCTATTTATGCAATCCGCTCTGTTATTGTTCCATAAGCTGCAATGTTTCATTCTGCCAAACGCCAAAGACTTCATCCACCTTTTCTGCTGCCTGTTTGCCTTTCATGATATCCAGCATTTTCTTTTCAAAAGCTTCGGACTGTTCCGATTCTACCAGCACACAAAACTGCACCTGATCGGTATACTGCGTATCATGAAGCACATGACCGTCCTGCAGAATTTCATACTGTACTTTTCCAGAATCTGTGTAATCCACAGTTACAAAATAACGGCTATACAGCACCAATTCCGCAATACCAGCTTCCAGTAATCCTTCTTTGGCAGCTTTACCATAAGCACGCACCAGACCACCGGTTCCCAGAAGTGTACCGCCAAAATATCTTGTTACCACAATAGCGGTATCTTTCACATCTTCCCCTTTTAGGACATTTAACACTGGCATACCAGCTGTACCCTGTGGTTCACCATCATCACTAAAACGCTGGATTTCATTTCTTTCGCCAATCTGATAAGCGAAAACATTATGGGTTGCATCCCAATATTTTTTTTTCAATTCTTCGATAAAACTTCTGGCTTCTTCTTCTGTTTTTACAGGACGAACAGTAGCGATGAAACGGGATTTCTTTTCCACGATTTCTGCTTCTGCCTGTGCCAGAATGGTTTTATATTTTTTCAACATAAGCAATCACCTTGTTCAGTATACCAAAAAGCTGCAATCCACTCAAGAAAGAAACCGCATAAAAGCCATATTTTTTGCACAGAATAATACTGACAAACAAAAAGGAGGCATACAGACATGGCTGGACAAAAATATCAGGATCTTGCAGATTTACTGCTGCACAACGAACGGGCAAAACATTTTTATAAGGGCTTACCCGATACCACACAGATCGCTTTATCCAACAACAGCAGTTCCATCTGCTCCATGGAAGACCTGCGGAATTTTGTTAATACCGTAGAACAGAAAAAGAAATAAGTTTTCCCTACAAAACAATAACCCCATGGAACAACAGTTTTCTGTCATTCCATGGGGTTTCTCTATTCTTTTGAGGTCATTGCAAAGAACAGATTTTATTTCGCTGTAACGCTGTATTCGCCATTTTCTACATCTACTACCAAGGTTGTGCCCTGATCAATATCACCGGCAATAATCTTCCGTGCCAGCAGTGTTTCGATGTCACGCTGTACCAGACGTTTCAAAGGTCTTGCACCAAAGGCAGGATCATACCCAGTTTCTACGATATAATCTTTCGCACGTTCTGTCAGTTCACATTTCAGCTGTTTATCTGCCAGACGTTTGTTCAGATCTTTCATGATCAGGTCAATGATATGGGTGATGTTATCCTTTGTCAGAGGTTTGTAGAATACGATTTCATCCAGTCTGTTCAGGAATTCAGGACGGAAGGAATGATGCAGCAGTTCTTCTACCTGATTTCTTGCTTCCTGGGTAATTTCGCCGTTTGCATCAATGCCTTCCAGCAGATAATTGGAGCCCAAGTTACTTGTCAGGATGATAACGGTATTCTTGAAGTCAACAGTTCTGCCCTGAGAGTCTGTGATTCGGCCATCATCCAATACCTGAAGCAGAATATTGAACACATCAGGATGTGCTTTTTCCACTTCATCGAACAGGATTACGGAATAAGGTTTTCTCCGAACAGCCTCTGTCAGCTGACCGCCTTCTTCATAACCTACATATCCGGGAGGCGCACCAATCAGACGAGACACACTGAATTTTTCCATATATTCAGTCATATCGATTCTGACCATATTCTTTTCATCATCAAACAGGCATTCTGCCAATGTTTTTGCCAGTTCTGTTTTACCAACACCTGTGGGGCCCAAGAACATGAAGGAACCAATAGGTCTGTTAGGACTCTGGATACCTGCACGGCTTCTCAGGATTGCTTCCGCAACTTTCTGAACAGCTTCATCCTGTCCTACCACTCTTTCGTGAAGGATATCTTCCAGATGGAGCAGTTTTTCACGTTCGCCTTCCATCAATTTCGCAACAGGAATACCTGTCCATCGTTCGATGATACGAGCAATTTCTTCCTCGGTTACTTTATCACGCAGCAATGTATTCTTGTTGCCGTTTTCTTCAGCTTCCCGTTCTTTTTCTTCCAGTTCTTTCTGCAGCTGAGGCAGTTTACCATATTTCAGTTCAGCTGCTTTATTCAGATCATATTTCCGTTCAGCAGCTTCAATTTCCGCATTGACATCTTCGATCTGTTCACGCAGTTTCTGAACAACGCCAATGGCATCTTTTTCGTTTTCCCATTTTGCTTTCAAAGTTGCAAACTGGTCACGCATTTCTGCCAGTTCTTTCTGGATTTCTTCCAGATGTTCTTTGGAAAGTTTATCGTCCTCTTTTTTCAGTGCCGCTTCTTCGATTTCATGCTGGATGATCTTTCTCTGGATAATATCCAGTTCTGTGGGCATGGAATCCATTTCTGTACGAATCATAGCACAAGCTTCATCCACTAGGTCAATGGCTTTATCTGGCAGAAATCTGTCAGAGATATAACGGTTGGACAATGTCGCAGCCGCAATCATTGCCTGATCCTGAATTTTAACACCATGATATACTTCATACCGTTCTTTCAGACCACGCAGAATTGCGATGGTATCTTCCACCGTAGGTTCGTTTACCATAACAGGCTGGAAACGACGTTCCAGAGCAGGGTCTTTTTCGATATACTGTTTATATTCATTCAGTGTGGTTGCACCAATGCAATGCAGTTCCCCTCTTGCCAGCATAGGTTTTAACAGGTTCCCTGCATCCATGGCACCATCTGATTTCCCTGCACCAACAATGGTATGCAGTTCATCGATGAACAGAATGATTTTGCCTTCACTCTTTTTGACTTCATTCAAAACAGCTTTCAGACGTTCTTCAAATTCACCTCTGAATTTTGCACCTGCAATAAGGGCACCCATATCCAGAGAGAAAATGGTTTTGTCTTTCAGGCTATTGGGAACATCTTCTTTGACAATACGCTGTGCCAGACCTTCTGCGATGGCTGTTTTACCGACACCGGGTTCACCGATCAGCACAGGGTTATTTTTGGTTTTTCTGGACAGAATACGGATGACGTTACGGATTTCATCGTCACGGCCAATAACTGGATCCAGTTTTTTGCTTCTTGCTTTTTCCACCAAGTCAGTGCCGTATTTCTTCAAAGCATCATAAGTTGCTTCGGGAGAATCGCTGGTCACACGAGTATTGCCCCGTACTGTTGCCAGGATTTTCATAAAGCCTTCTTTGGTGATGTTATACTGACGAAAAATATCTTTCAGTGCCGCATTAGGGCTGTTTACCATTGCCATGAAAATATGTTCTACGGATACATATTCATCTGTCATATTTTCTGCCAGCTTTTCTGCTGCTGTCAGTGTTTTTTCCAAGTCAGAAGAAACATATGTCTGTCCGCCTGTTGCACGAGGCAGTTTTTTCACTTCATTTTCCGCTGCCTGCAGCAAACCGTTTACATTCACATTCACTTTCTGCATCAGCTGGGGGATCAAACCTTCATCCTGCGTCAGTAATGTAACCAGCAGATGCTGTTGATCCATCTGGGGGTTACCATATTCCACTGCCATAGATTGGGCGTTCTGAATGGCCTCCAGAGATTTCTGTGTAAATTTTTGTAAGTTCATAACCATTCCACCTTTCTCCATTTAGAATCTATTCAAAATTTAGGTTATTTCCTTTTGAATACGATCTTATTATACATTGTTAGCACTCACTTGTAAAGAGTGCTAACAAAACTTTTTGCACAAACTTTCCCAAGCACAAAGGATATTATTATGCATTTTTTCATCATTTGCACAAACACAACGGATTTTATAAGGTTCCTTTCTCTTTGATTTCCATCTCAGCCGGAAATTTTTAAAATAAAAAAACCGCTGACCTTTTCGCATATAAATGAGTGTCAACAGTTTTTTGATATTTATGTAGTCCCGTCTTTTATTCCATTCAACTTACCGGAAATTTCTTGAAAGGCTTTTTGAAATTGCGGTGTATCATATATTTGTTTTGCTTTTTCCAGCAGATCTTCCGCTTCTTGGTATTGTTTGCGGATCACCATAGCCAACACATCCAGTATAGCAATATTGGCACCATAGCTTTTACTATATCGAAATTTCTCAATGAGCCGAGAATTCTCATGATATAATGCGATGGCTTTTTCATACTGATTGGTTTCGAAATAGCAAATGAAAAGATTGATACAATAAACCACATTTACAATGGCACCTTTTCTTTGTCTGTCTGACAGTTCTTCCAATATCTGCATTGCTTCCTCAAATCGTTTTTGCTCCATATATCCTGCTGTCAAGTTTAGGCGCAGGATATTCTGCAAATATCGTCCCTTGGCAGTTTTCAGCAATGCCTGTATCCCATCAATATACTCCTGTGGTTTCTCCTCAAGGAATTGTTCCGACAACGCTCTTACCTTTTTGAAGTAATATCGATTATACAGCATGTTAAATAACACAGCACCAATTACAATAACAATCGCAGCAATGCAATAGCCATGCATGAATACATCCTCATTAATATGAAATGATTTTTGAATAATCAATGCTGCGATGCCGATACAAACGCCAAAGATAAAAATCTTCATGATGCGCTTCATTCGTACTCCCCCTTTATTTCATTATCTATGCCCTTTTATTTTGTCAATCTTACCATAAAGGCTGAAAGGAAGCTATTTCAAAATTCTTAATTATGGAAGGATCATTTTTTATAATAAAAAGGTTCTTCTATGATATTTGATCGCGAAGAACCTTTCTTATTTTATCGTTTCAGTTATACAAATCGGAGCAAAACAAAATCCCCTTCTGTTTTTATTTCCACTTTGTAGTCTGTTTGGATCTATATTAAATAAGTGGACACGATTTATAAACAGATGTACCATAATACTAGACACCAAAAGGAGGTATC
>PPYE01740310.1_pt1 | contig 20963 bp, 26 predicted proteins | sample 1559881 | NCBI WGS metagenome assembly PPYE01 (sample SAMN08240022, study PRJNA423297) | Human gut metagenome, whole genome shotgun sequencing project.
CAAAAAAACTAACGGTAAATATGTTCACGGTTTTATCTTCGCCATTTTCAAGCCAGCCTCTCCAACAAAGTAAATAATCTACTTCTCATTATATGCATATATTGACTTAAAGTAAATAATTCTCTAATTTGTTTCAATTATAATTTACCTGCTTTGTTGGTAGCATAATATCAGGAGGTGATATTATGAAGACGGAGTTTCCAGAACGCTATATCACTCTGGGCTTGAAGATCGCATATTACAGGAAAAAGGCGGGGCTGACACAGGAGGTCCTTGCGGAGAGGATCGGGAAAAGTGTCAACTTCGTTGGTCAGGTAGAAGGGACGGGTACGATCCGTGGCGTATCTCTTGAAACACTGTTCAAGATCGCCCAAGTGCTGAAAATCTCGCCCTCCAAGCTGTTAGAGGATGACTAATCGACTGCGACGCAGCCAGAACAAAAAAAGAATGGGAGCGCCAACATCGGATAACTGCATCCGATGTTGACGCTCCCATTTTGCTTGATAAAAGGTGAAAATCCGGCGTTTTTCCTATGCAGAAACGCCCTGCCGCTCCACATAGGAAATCATACTGCCCTTACACGGAAAAGCCACTACAGGCGGTTTCTTCGCCTATTTTGAACCCTAATTCCCGCACTTTTTGGAACGGAGGGAAAGATAGTGCGGGCAGGACACCACCACCGCCCGGAAACTCTGCTTGCAGGGATGGACGCAGCCCTTGCAGAGCTTGTTATACTTGCTCCTAAGCACCAGCTGTATTTCGCGTCTTTTCTATATAATCCACATCGTGTCATTTCATTATGGGCGATGCTATCTGATTCAGCAAAATCGAGGTAATTATGCACAAAAGGTCGAAAAGGTCATGCAAAGAGGCTGTACTACATGAAATGAGATCAATCTCCTGGTTCTTATTGTCATGAAATGTTTGTAAATTTTCGTGCACTGTATTGTTTTTTTCGTGCAAGTGGCATATAATAAAAGTGCCAATAGGAAGGAGATGATTCTATGGCCGGTTCTACCACCAATATTAGTATTCGTATGGATTCCGAACTGAAAGCACAGGCTGATGCGCTGTTTGCTGAACTCGGCATGAACCTGTCCACCGCATTCAACATCTTTGTCCGGCAGTCTCTTCGGGAGGGCGGGATTCCTTTTGAGATCAATTTGAATCAGCCCAACAAGGAAACGATTGCTGCCATGCTGGAGGCGGAAAGGATTGCAAAGGATCCGTCTGTAAAGGGGTACACCGATATGGATGAGATGTTTGCGGATTTGAAGAAATGAGCCAGACAAAATATGTGGTCAAGTTCACCACGCAATTCCGAAAGGACTACAAGCTGGCAATCAAGCGTGGCTTAAAAATCGAATTGCTGGAACAGATCGTTGCTCTTTTGGCTGCGGGACAATCTCTACCAGAAAAGAATAAAGATCACGCACTTACCGGCAACTGGGTCGGCCATCGAGAATGTCACATCCTGCCCGATTGGCTCTTGGTCTACCGGGTTGAGGACGATGTCCTGGTACTGACCATGACCCGTACAGGGACCCATAGTGATTTGTTTGGAACGTAACCGATAGGAAAAGGCCGTCGTAGTTTTGAGGCTACGGCGGCCCTTTGAATATTCAACGATTTGCTTTATAACTCCAACTTCTCCAGCCACTCGTCAAACGATTTTTTGGAAATGCGAATTGCCGTACCAATACGCACGGTTTTGAAGTGACCTTCCTTGACTAGTGTATATGCCGATGTGCGCCCAATGTTGAGCATGGCAGCCACATCTTCTACGGTGTAAGTGCGCGCTTCCGGCAGCAGACGCTTTTCATGATTTTCCATTGTTAAACCTCCATGGTTTGCTCGGTCAACAAGGCTTGAAGTGAGAAGAGTGGCACTGCATCCAAGCTGATTCTTGCTAAGAATTTGCTAATAGGACGCCTTAAAAAGCGCGTCATGATGCGGCCTTTTGTGCAAGTTTCATCACAAAAACCTTGTACCCAGAGATATGTTTTGAAAGAGAAATAATGGGAAGTTACATCCGGTCCGTACATCACTGGTCACGCCAAACTCCTAAGCGGTAGGCCACCAGTTAGAATCTGGTCGGGGGTGCCAGAAAAGAGCCGGTGTAAACCAAATCATTTGGTTTACACCGGCTCTTCTTTTATCTTTACTTGCAGGACGTTCTGTTCATGGCAGCGTTTTGTCGTAGGCAATTTTTTCGCTCCCCTGGAATATGATCACGCCGCAGCGGACGAAGCCGTTTTTCTCCAGCACATGCTGCATGCGCAGGTTGGGCGGGGCCGTATTGATGCGGATGCTTCGCACTCCCTTGCTCCGGCACAGCCTGCCGATCAGTTCAAAGGCCGCCCCGGAAAGCCCCGTTCCCTGGAACCGCCGGGCAAACGCCATCCGGTGGATGACCGCGTACGGCTCCTCCGTATGCCACCGCCCCGCAATGGTATCATAAGCCGGCTCTCCATCAAATCCTACGCTCACATATCCGGCGGTCTCCCCCTCCACCCGGATGAGATAGCCGTCTCCGGCGCGGATATCCTGCCGGATCGCATCCAGACTGGGATAGCTTTTCGTCCACTGGACGAAGCCCTGTTCCTGCTGGAATACCCGGCCATCCTCGATGATCCCATAGCACACTGCCGCTTCTTCCATCCTGGCCAGCTCCAGTGTATTCATGCGCCGCGCCTCCTTATTTATATCGTCCGCCGCTTCACGTCAGGATCTTGTCGTAGGCGATCTTTCCGCTTCCCTGAAACACCACCACGCCGCAGCGAACAAAGCCGTTTTTCTCCAGCACATGCTGCATGCGAAGATTGGGGAAATCCGTGTCCACCCGGATGTTCCTCACGCCTCGCGCCCCGCACAGGGCCTCGATCCGGGAAAATGTGGCATCTGCCAGTCCCATGCCGCGAAAGGCCCGGTCAAACGCCATCCGATGGACCACTGCATAGGGTCCTTTCGTTCTCCATGCGCCGTCAATGGTATCATAGGCCGGCTCTCCATCAAAGTCAATGCACAGATACCCCGCCACCGCACCGTCCGCCTTGACCGCGTAGCCCTTCCCGCACGTGATATCCGACCGGAGGGTTTCCAGACTGGGATACTCCTCCGTCCACTGGACAAAGCCCTGCTCCCGCTGGAATGCCCGCCCGCTGTCCACCGCTTTATAGCAGTCCGCAAGCTCCTCCATAACCGCCAGGTCCAAGCTGATCATACTTCTCTCCTTCTGCCCGCGCCGCTTCCTTCACAGGCCCTTGCGCGCGCCATTGTTTTCCTATACAATAGCATCAAAGAAAAGTTAAAACAATTTCAGTTTTTTAAAGAGACGCTTCAATCTTTTTTAAGTATCAGGAGACGGACATGGAACTGAAATATCTGCACACTTTCCGTACGGTGGTGGAAACGGGCAGCTTCGCAAAGGCAGCCCAACAGCTTAACTACACTCAATCTGCCATCACCTTCCAGATGGGACAGCTGGAGCGGGAGCTGGCAGTCCCCCTCTTTGAAAAGCTGGGGCGCAGCATGTCTTTGACCCAGGCAGGCGCACTGCTGGTCCCCTACGTAGATGACGTACTGGAGTCACTGGAAAAGCTCCATTCCTTTGAAGACGATCTGACTGCATGCCGGGGCACGCTTCGTGTAGGCGTAGGCGAGACACTGCTTTGCTATCGCATGGGACCTGTTTTGAAAGCGTTTCACCAGGCGGCTCCCCAGGCACAGCTGCACCTGCGCTCCATGAACTGCTATGACATCCGCAACGAACTGCTGGAGGGCACACTGGATCTGGGCGTATTTTACGAGGATGTGGGCGGCTTTGGCTCCGCCCTCATCACCTACGATATGGGGACGTATCCGCTGACACTGGTAGCTTCACCGGAGACAAAGCGGCACTGCCCGGATTTCATCACACCGGATCAGACCATCCCCGTTCCCTTTATCATCAACGAGCCCAACTGTATCTTCCGCCAGATCTTTGAAGAGTACCTGCGCACCCGGGACATCCGACTGGAGCATACCATCGAGCTTTGGAGCATCCCCACCATCAAAAGCCTGGTAAAAAGCAATGTGGGCATCTCATTCCTCCCCGTATTCGCCGCAGCAGAGGAGCTGGCCTCCGGGGAGCTCACGGAGATCCCCACCGCCCTGGCCGGCACCACCATCTCCGCGGTGTGCGCCCACCACAAAAGCAAGTGGCTCAGCCCGCTGATGGAATGCTTCATCCGCCTTTGCCGGGAAGCAGCCCCATGAAGCACATAAAAAAGACACGGCTTTCGCCGTGTCTTTTTTTACCGCGCCACTGCCACAGCAGCGCGGGCACGCTCCAGATCTGCCGCGTCGGGATGGCTGCGGGCTTGGTCGAAATTTTCCAGCATGGCCTGCCGGCGAGGGCTCTCCTCCATGGCCTCATACCGCTGCCGGACCACCTCCGGCATCTTTCCCTGGCACATGAAGCGTCCGATCTCCACGGTGCCCTCCGGCAGGTTTTTCGCCGCGGACGCCAGGATCTGATCGAAATACGCCCGGGCGCCGCCAAAGCCCGCGGTGCCGAACAAGAACACCCGCTTACCCGCAAGTCCCTGCAAAAATGCGGCGATGGTCTCATCACAGGTGCCCTTGTCGGTCCAGAAGCCCACATAGAGCGTATCTGCCGCCAGGGCCGCAGCATCCGGCACGCCGAAATACACACATCCCTCTGCGCCCAGTTCCTCCCGGATGGCCTTTGCCAAAAGCTCCGTATTTCCGGTCCTGCTGCTGAATACAACGGCGTAACTCATACTGTTGCCTTCCTTTCATAAATACAGTGGACGCCCTGGTGGGCCATCATGCCGCCCAGGCACGCCTTGTTGCACCGCACGCAGCGGTGGATCTCCTTCTCCCGCCCGGAGAAGACCTTCTCCGGCCACGCCGGGTCCGCAATGAGCTGGCGGCTCATGGCCGCGCAGTCGATCCGTCCGGCGGCGATCTGCTCGGTGATGAATGCCGGGTCACTGAGTCCGCCCACACCGCAAACCGGCAGCTTTGTCAGGGCGCGCACCTGATCGCAATACTTCAAAAAGCAGCCCTGTCCGCGGAAATACGGGTGATTGGCCGGAGGGATCGTATCCGTAAGGCTGCCGTGGTTGGCCAGCGTCACGTGGAAGCTGGTAACGCCCGCCTGCTCCAGCAGCGGCACAAAGATGGGCAGCTCCGCTTCCACCACACCGGCGTTGCCGTAGTGGGGCTCCTCCTGGCGGACCGCCAGCTTATAGTCGATGGGCAGGTCCGGCAGGCGGCGGCGGATGGCACGCACCGCCTCCACCGCAAAGCGTGCCCGGTTTTCCGGGGCTCCGCCGTAGCAGTCCGTCCGGAAATTATAGACGGCAGAGCTGAAGCTGCCGCACATCCGGTCCCCGTGGACCTGCACCATGTCAAAGCCAGCCTTTTGGGCCAGCACCGCCGCCTCCCCGAAGGAATCGGCAATGGCCGCCGCCTTCTGGGCAGGCATCCGGGTGATGTAGGGCCCCACCTCCTGGTTCAAAAGAGGCCGCAGCTCCTGCATGCTGATGCGCTTGGTCAAAACCCCCGGCACATATTTCAGCATGGCTTTCACATTGGAGTCCGACTGGTGCAGCTGCGCGCAGACCAGGCAGCCCTCCGCATGGATGGCGCGGGTGAGCCGGGTATACCAGGCAAATCCCTTTTTGGAATAAAGAGACGGCCCAAAGCCGTGTCTGCCCACCGGCACATCCCCGATGATGATCATGGCGCAGCCGCCTGCCGCAATGGCCCGCAGCCGCTCCAGCTGCTCCTCCTGGGGAAGTCCCAGGCTGGTGGGCGCAAAGATCACCCGGTTCTTCAGTTCCAGTCCCCCGTAGTTCACCGGGGTATTCAAAATCTCATACATCAGGTCTCGTTCGCTTCTTTCCGCTTGATTTTTCCCAAAAGATGCAGCAATTGCGCCTGCTCCTCCGGCGTCAGCGCCGCCAGAGCTGCCTCATCCCAGTCGTGGAACACCTGGTGGCTGACAGCAAAGGCCTCCTGCCCCCGCTGGCTCAAGGTGAGATGAAAGGCTCTTCCGTCCTTCTCCCGGGACAAAAAGCCCTCTTCCTCCAGCCGCTTGATGCTGCGCTGGGAATAGCCCCAGTCCAGCCCCAGGGCCTCCGTCAGCTCCGCCTGGGTACAGTCCGGGTGGCGCCCCACATACAATATCAAAAACAGCGCGCCGAAATTCAGTCCCAGCTCCTGGAGCCTGCCGGCCGTGTAGGCGGCAAAGCGCTTGTAAAACACCGTGGCATAATAGGCAAATGTCTGCATCATTGCGTTCCCCTCCGTCACTTGACTTTATCAAGTATAAATTATAAACTTGACAAAGTCAAGTGTTTTTCTGTTTTTTCACGCGCTTTTCCGTTGCCCCAGGCTCCCGGGCATGGTATGATGGGTGCATCTGGAAAAAGATTTTTTGCCTGAGCCGTGCAATAAAACGGCTTTTTGCTCCGTTAAAATGGTGAAACAGGAGGAACGCCATCATGTTTTTCATGACTGTGGCATCGCCCGCTCCGCAGGACGGCGCCTTGCTGGACAGCTGCATCGCCCGCATCGCCGCCGGCGAGCAAGAGGCGCTGGGCGAGCTCTATCACAAGGTCCGCCCCGCGGTTTACGGCTTTGCCCTATCCATCCTAAAAAACGCCCACGACGCGGAGGACGTTCTGCAGGACACCCTTTTGCAGGTCTGGCAGGCAGCGGGAAGCTATCACTCCCACGGAAAAGCCATGGCCTGGCTCATGACCATCACCCGCAACCTCTCCTATGACCGGCTGCGCCAGCGGGCAAGGACTGAGTCGCTGGGCGAAGAGGACTGGCTGGAACAGCTGGCAGACCGGCCCGCCGTCACCCACGAGGACCGGCTGACCCTGGCGGCGCTGCTGGAGGATCTGAGTCAGGAAGAGCAGCAGATCGTCACGCTCCACGCTCTGACCGGCCTCAAGCACCGGGAGATCGCGGCACTTTTGGAGCTCCCCCTGGCCACGGTGCTATCCAAATACGCCCGGGCACTGAAAAAATTACAGCATGCATGGAAGGAGGCGACCTGACAATGGAGGAACAGCAGATGGAACAGCGGATCCGCACCGCCATGGAACACGCGGCCCCGGACTGCCTGGATCAGATCCTGGCCTCCTGCGCCGGCACGGAGCGCAAGACCGTCCTTCCCTTCCCCGCCAAACGGAAAAAGCGGCGCTGGGCTCCTGTGGCCGTGGCCGCGGCGCTGGCCGTCATGTGCTGCGGAGCCGGAATGCTGCGCTGGATGGGTCTGAACACAGTGGACTCCATCGTGACGCTGGATGTGAATCCCAGCCTGGCCATGGAGGTCAGCGCCCGGGAGAAAGTGCTGGACGTGACCGCCCTCAACGATGACGCGGTGACCATTCTGGACGGGATGGACCTGCGGGGCACGGACCTGGATGTGGCGGTCAACGCCATCATCGGCTCCATGCTGCGGACCGGATACCTCAGCGACGTGCAAAACGCCATTCTGGTGTCCGTGGAAAACCAGGACGCCGCCCGCTCCGCCCAGCTGCAGCAGGAGATCACCGACGCCATCTCCGCCGTATTTTCCGATGACGCCCTGGAGCCGGCCGTTCTTTCTCAGAGCGTGACCGGGGACGAGGCCCTGGCCGCCCTGGCGGAGCAGTACGGCATCTCTCTGGGAAAAGCAGCCCTCATTCAGGAGGTCACTGCCCAGGACCCCACCCTGCGGCTTTCCGATCTGGCGCCGCTGTCCGTCAATGAGATCGCCCTCATTGCCCAGTCCCGCCAGCTCCAGTCCCAATCCGTGACCCAGACCGGCGCCGCCAGCGACAAGTCCTGCATCGGGCAGGACGCAGCCCTGTCCATCGCGCTGGACCATGCCGGACTCACCTCCTCCCAGATCTACGAGCTGGAGGTGGAGCTGGACAGCGAGGACGGCACCATGGTCTACGAGATCGAGTTTGAATCCTCCGGCGGGGAATACGAGTACGATATCCACGCCCACACGGGCCAGATCGTCAAGTATAAAGTTCCCCGTCCCAAGGCGGAGCCCTCCGGCACGACCGGCGCCCAGGGCACCGCTTCCTCCGGGCAGAATGCCGCCTCAGGCAGCCAGAACAGCGCCGGACAGAGCGCTTCTTCCGGCAGCCAGGGCAATGGTTCCGGTCAGGGCAGCGGTGATATCGGGCGGGATGCGGCCTTCTCCGCCGCGCTCCGCCACGCCGGTGTCTCCTCCTCCCAGCTGATCAAGCAGGAGGTCTCCCGGGACCGGGATGACGGCGTTCTGCTCTATGAGATCGAGTTTGAGACCTCCCGGTGCAAGTATGAATACGAGATCCGGGCCGCCGACGGCGCCGTCCTCAAGTCCGATCAGGACTGGGAGGACGATGATGACGATGATGACGACGGTCATGACGATGACGATGATGATCACGATGACGACGATGACTGAATAGAATAAGAAAAGGACGGGCAGCAGCCCGTCCTTTTCTCTGTTATGATTCCGTCTCTTCTCCGTTGGGAAGCTGGTTTTCCTCTCTGGCCTGAGCCAGATAATCCGTCTCCTCCGTCTTTTTGCTGGGCACAAAGCTCTGGGCCGGAGTGCGTTTTTCTCCCTTGCTGCGGGCATAGAAAAAACCTGTCACGGAGAACACCACCGCGCCGATGAAGTTCACGAACAGATCCTTCATGGTGTCGATGATGCCGATGTCCAGATAGCCGCCCAGCCCCAGGCTCTCCCCGTTGATGACCACGTCCTGGATATTGGGGATGGTCACCACCTTGTTGGTGCGGGTGGTGTCCAGCGCCACGGTGTGGAGCGCGTGGATGATGGTGTCCTTCTGCATGTCGGTCCCGAAGAAGTAGTCCATGCCGAATTCAAAAAACTCCCACAAAACGCCGATGGTCATGGAGAAGCAGAAGGCCACCAGCGCCAGGAAAAGAGGCGAGAGGTCAAAGGTCAGCCGCTCATCGTCATTGAGCAGCAAGATCATGGAAAAGCCCACCGCCGCCGCCAAAAAGCCGTTGAGCGTATGGAGCATGGTATCCCAGTTTTGGATCTTCACATAAAAGGCGTTCACCTCACCCAGGATCTCCGCCGCGAAGATGAAGCACAGGATCGTGATCTCCAGCGCCGGCGGCAGTTCGATGCGCAGCTTCACCTGCACCCAGCTGGGCACATACAAAAGCAGGATGGTCAGAATGCAGAAGAACATACTTTCATAGTTGCGCATGAACGCCTGGCGCACCAGCACCACCAGCGCCAAAAAGCGCAGGATGTAAAATACAAAAAACGAGTTCCTGTGCTCCCGCAGTTCCTTGTTCATGGCTTGGCGGAAGCTGCGCTTCTCCCGCTGCTTTTTCAGCTTCCGCTCCTGTCTTGTCAGTTTCTTCAAGTTCTCTCTTCCTCCTTCGGATCAAAGCGTTCAAAAATGGCCAGTGCGCCTTCCACCTCCACCTTCCGCAGCGCTTCGGCGGAGCAGATGGTCCAATAGACCGGTCGGACGCCCATCTGCCGGCAGAGCCGGACAGCCAGTCCTTTTCGGTCTTCAAACCGGCAGGATACAAAGTCCGGCCGGGCAGCAACATTAAAGAGGAGATCGGTCAGCGCCAGCCGCAAAAAAAGGTTCAGTCCCTCCGGGTGCTTCCGGAAATTCTGCGTCAGCTGGCCCCGCAGCAGCTCCGGCCTGTTTTTCCGCAGCCACACCAGCACCCGCGGGTCAAAGCTCTCCAGGCAGTAGTCTATGCGGAATTGGTCCAGACACGTCACCGCCGCCTTTGTAAGCGCCGCGTAATTATTTCCGGATGTCTTGAGCTCCACGATCAGCGGCCCGCGGTCCTGAAAGATCTCCAACACCTGCTCCAAAAAGGGAATCTGCTCCTGCGTGCCGCACAGCCGGTAACGTGCCAGCTCTGCGGCTGTCAGTTTCTCCACCACGCCGGCCCGGCCGCACAGCCGGGAAAGCTCCCCGTCGTGTACCACGGCCAGGCGGCCGTCCGCCGTCAATCGCACGTCCAGCTCCGCGCCGTACCCCGCCTCCGCCGCCCGGCGAAAGGCCGGCAGGGAATTTTCCGGCGCATGGGGCAGGACATGCAGGCCCCGGTGGGCGTAGCGCACACCGGTCAGATGCTCCCAGCCGGGACCACGGCTCCGGCCGTGGAGCCAAAACCACACCAGCAGCCCCAACGGTGCCAGGATGCCGATCACCCGTGACAGCAAAAATCCGCCCAAAAAGGGCAGCGCCACCACGCCTGCTACCAACACTCCGGCCAGCACCAGCGCCAAAACGGCGCTCAGCAGAAATCCCGTCACGTCTGCGCCTCCCGGATGCGTGTCAGAAGCTCCGCTATATCCCGGCAGATCAGCGTGGGCGGCGTAGAACTGGCAGCGGCATCCGCCGCCGTGGCCTCGCCGGTGAGCACCAGGACCGTGTCCACCCCGGCGTTGCGGCCGCAGGCGATATCCGTATACAGCCGGTCGCCCACCATCAGCGCCTCCTCCGCAGCGCATCCCGTCTGCTCCAGGGCAAGGCGGATCATGGTGGGATCGGGCTTGCCGATATACGCCGGCTCACGGCCCACGGCGCTGATGATCAGGCGGCAGATGGCGCCGCAGTCCGGCATGAAGCCGTAGAGCGTTGGGCAGGCCAGGTCCGGGTTCGTGGCCAGAAAGTCCGCGCCCCGGAACAAAAGACGGCAGGCATCCTCCACCTTTTGATAGCAAAGCTCCGTGTCAAACCCCACCAACACCGCCGCAACGTCCGCATCCGGCGTGTGCCGCACATCGATGCCAGCCTGACGCAGCTGGCTGCAAAACGACTCCGTGCCCACCACATAGTAGGCCTCTCCGGCTTTGCGCCGGGTACGCAGATAGTAGATGGCAGCCTCCACGGCGGTGAGAAATTCCTCCCGCCGGGCCGGAACGCCCAGACGGTGCATTTTCTCCAGCCCCGCCTCCACGCCCCGGGAGGAGTTGTTGGTCAGATACCGCACCTGGGCGCCGCGATCCGCCGCCCACCGGAAAAACGCCGCCGCACCGGGCAGCAGTGTCTCCTCCAGGTATACCGTACCATCCAGATCCAGCAAAAAAAGCCGCTTTTTTCCCAGGTCCATGGCGCATCCTCCGTTCTCCATCAGTCCATTCACCATATCATAAAACCGCCCTGCTTGCAAGCAGGGCGGTTTTCTACACAAATTGAACGCAGTCAGCACGACTCTCCCTTGCGGCTCAGGCGGATGCACTCCAGGGTGTACGTCACCTGCATCACCCCCAGGATCACCAGCACCAGCACCATGGGCAAAAGTCCCGTGTCAAAGACCCGGTCCAGGAAAAACAGCGCCAGCCACAGTCCGAAGCACACATAGGTGGCTGCCACGAACGCCTTGTGGGCCGCCTGGCCCATCTGTCGCTGCTCGGCCTCGTCGCAGCTGGCCATCCATTTCTTCTGGAAGTGCACATCGTAGACGCTGCCCCGCTTTTCCGGGTTGATGCGCCGTTCCAGGTCCACGATCTTCTGCTGCAGGAGCACCAAAACAGTGCAGGAGACCACCAGCTCCGCCACGCAGATCAGTCCCTCCATTCCCTCGGTGTAGACCGCGCCCACGGACATGCAGCCAAAGTCCACCAGCACCGTCAGCGCGGACAGCAGCAGCGCCCAGCTGAGCTGTTCCTCCACCCGGGAGATCACATCCTCGTCCTCGCCGTCCCAGCTGCGCCAGCGCCGCTTTGCAGCGGCATACAGCCACCAGCCGCCGCCCAGCAGCACCACGCTGCAAACAGGGATGCCCCACACAGCCAGTGCCCGCAGCACTCCATCCATGGCCGCAGCGGCCCAGCCGGCGGCCCCCAGATCAGCCGCCACGGAGCCCGCAAAGCCCACAAGCCCGCCGAACACGCCGCTCACCAGGAGCAAGATCAAAAATCCAGGCAGCGCTTTCTTGTTTTCCTGCTTCACCCGGTCACGCATGGTTTTCATCCTCCTCATACGAAAAAATATCCTCCACCCGTACCTGGCAGATTTTGGCCAACTTCAGCGCCAGCGTCACCGACGGGGAATAGTCCCCCCGCTCGATCTGGCTGATGGTCTGGCGGGACACCCCGGCCAGGGCGCCCATCTGCTGCTGGTTGACGCCAAGCCTTGCCCGGTACTCCTTGAGACGATTGTAAAGTGGCATGCTCCGCGCCTCCTCCCCGACAACTTTATCTGTCAAATTGACAACTATCTTTGTCATCATCAGTTTAGCATTGACAACTTTTCTTGTCAATACCCATCGCAAATTTTCTGCGTTGACACGCCTGTGCCGCCCGGCTATACTTTCCCCATAGAACTCTACCCGCTCAGGAGGAACGCCTATGAAAAAGCCCGTCATTGCCGTCACGCCCCTTTGGGACGACCGTCTGGAGAGCATCTGGATGCTGCCCGGTTATCTGGACGGCCTGCGCGCGGCAGGCGCGCTGCCGCTGACAGTGCCGCTGGAGGCGGACGAGGACGACGCCCGGCAGATCTTCGATCTTTGCGACGGACTGCTGCTCACCGGCGGCCACGACGTGGACCCGGCCCTGTACGGGCAGGCCCCGGAGCCTTTCTGCGCGCCCCCCTGTCCCCGGCGGGACGCGCTGGAGCGCACGCTGTTCTCCCTGTTCCGCCAGGGCGGCAAGCCCATTCTGGGCATCTGCCGGGGCGTGCAGCTCATCAATGCCCTCATGGGCGGCACGCTGTATCAGGACCTGCCCGCCCAAAAGCCCGGCGTCCTGCCCCACGTGATGCAGCCTCCCTACGACCGCGCCTTCCACACCGTGGCCCCGACGGAGGGCGGCATGCTCTCCCGGATCACCGGAGCGCAGGAGCTGGGGGTCAACAGCTACCACCACCAGGGCATTCGGCTGCTGGCCCCCGGACTGACGGCGGAGGCCCATGCCCCGGACGGGCTGGTGGAAGCCGTCTCCTGCCCCGACCATCCCTTTATGCTGGCCGTCCAGTGGCACCCGGAATTCAGCTTCCGGACGGACGAAGCCAGCCGGGCCATTTTCCGCGCCTTTGCGGCCCGCTGCATGTAAGAAAACATCCCGCCCAGGCCAATGGCCTGGGCGGGATGTTTTTTCAGTTGGGTGGACCGCCCGGGTCATCCCGCCACTTGTGGACGGGCACATGCCGCTGGCTCAGCCGGGTCTTGACGTAATCCCGGAACAGGGCATAGAGCACCGAGCAAAGAGGGATGAACACCAGCATGCCCAAAATACCCATAAGGCTTCCGCCCAGGGTCACTGCCGCCAGCACCCAGATGGAGGGCAGGCCCACGGAAGAACCCACCACATGGGGATAGATCAGGTTGCCCTCCACCTGCTGGAGCACCAAAAACAGCACGATGAATCCCAGCGCCTTCCAGGGGTCGGCAATGGCGATGAGCAGCGCGCCCACGCCGCAGCCGATGAACGCGCCCACGATGGGGATCAGCGCCGTCAGGGAGATCAGCACACCCACCAGCAGCGCGTAAGGCATACGGAAAATGGTCATGGACACCACGAACAGCGTGCCCAGGATGCACGCCTCCAGGCACTGGCCGGAGAGGAAGCTGGAAAAGGTCCGGGAGGACAGGCGCAGGATCTCCAGCGTCCGGTCCGCCCGCCGCTCAGGCAGCAGTGCATAGAGCACCTGACGGCCCTGACGGCCCAGCTTTTCCTTTTGCAGCAGGATGTAAAAGGAGAAGATCAGGGCGATGACAAAGGTGCTCACGCCGCTGACCACGCCGCCGATGACCATACTGCCGGAGGAGAGGATCCCGCCGCCCCAGGACTGCAGCAGCTGCGCCGCCTTTTGGGTGATGTTCTTCCAGTCCTCCATGTTCCAGTCCGCCAGCAGGGATTCCAGCATGGGAAGATACTGCTCCAGCCAGGAGATCTGTGCCCACAGCCGCTCCGCCGCCGCAGGCACCTGGGCCGCCAGAGAACGCACCGCCTCGGCGATGCCGGGACCGATGACGCTGGAAGCCAGCACCAGCACCCCGATGACCGCCAAGAGCGTAATGAGCAGGGCCATGGGGCGCCGCCCCTTGACCTGCTTTCCGGGACGCACGGGGAAGAGCCGCCGCTCAATGGCCCGCATGGGCACATTGAGGATGAACGCCATGGCGCCGCCCAGCAAAAGCGGCCCCAGGATACCCAGCACCCAGCCCACCGCCATTGCCACGGCGGGCAGGTTTTGCAGGAGACTGTAAAACGCGATGCCGCCGCAGATCACCAGCAGCAATCCCCGCAGATTCTCTTTTTTCCACTCCATTGTTTTTATCCTTGTGCGATCCTTTCCGCCCGGCAGCACGCCGGGACCTCACGCCCGATACCGCCGGGCCGCCTCCAGATATCCTTGGGCGGAAGCGCGGTTGCTCTCGATCTCCGCCTCCGTCAGTGGGCGCACCACCTTGGCGGGGCTGCCCAGGATCATCATGCCGTCGGGGGCGTCCATCTTGCCGGTGACCAGCGCGCCGGCGCCCACGATGCAGTTGCTGCCGATGCGGGCGCCGTTGAGGATGATGGCTCCCATGCCCACCAGGGTGTTGTCTCCCACGGTGCAGCCGTGGACGATGGCGCCGTGGCCGATGGTGCAGCCCCGGCCCACGGTGGTCTCCTCGTGGAGCACGGCGCAGTCCTGGATGTTGGTGCCCTCGCCCACCACGATGGCGCCGTCGTCGCCCCGCAGCACGGCGTTATACCAGATGTTGACCTCGCGGCCCAGCGTCACGTCGCCGGATACCCGGGCCCCCTCCGCCAGCAGCACGCTCTCGTCATACGTTCTTTTCTCGTAAGCCATGGGAACATTCCTCACTTTCTATTCTCAGATGTCCGGTGCGAAATTGCCGTCCACAAAAATGGGGACCTGGCGGCCGTCCTGGGTGGTACCCACGATGGAAAGGTCCGGCGTGCCCACCATGAAGTCCACATGGGTGATGGAGTCGTTGAGGCCGCGGGCCTTCAGCTCCTCCTTGGTCATGTCCCGTCCGCCCTCGATGCAGGGATACGCCTCGCCGAAGGCCAGATGGCAGGCGGCGTTCTCGTCAAAGAGGGTGTTGTAATACAGGATCTTTTGGTTGGAGATGGGGCTGTCATAGGGCACCAGGGCCACCTCGCCGAAGTACCGGGCACCCTCGTCCAACGAGATGGCCGCCAGCAGGGAGTCCTCCCCCTTTTCCGCGTGGGCCTCCACGATCCGGCCCTCTTTGACCACAAAGTGGAACTTGTCGATGATGTTGCCGTCGTTCACCAGGGGCATGGCGGAGTACACCACGCCGTCAATGCCGGTTTTCAGCGGGGCGGTGTAGATCTCCTCCGTGGGGATGTTGGCGATGAAGGTCTGCCCCTTGGGCGTCACGTCGTTGCCGGCCTCCCAGACGTGTCCCTCCGGCAGACGGATGGTCAGGTCCGTGCCCAGAGCGTTGGTATAGTGCAGGGAAGCAAGGCGCAGGCTGTTGAGCTTTTCCACACGGCGGTGGAGGGTATCCAGGTGGGATTCCCACTTTTCCACGCACTTGCCGTCCCCGCTGATGCGCACGGCGGCGAAGATGGCGTCCCACAGCCGGTCCACCGCATCCGCCGCGCCGGGGAACACACGCCCGGCCCAGCTGGGGATGGGGATGGAGGCGATGCACCAGGGGAAGCCGCTTGCCATCTGCAGCCGGTCAAAGTCCTTGAGGGCCTTTCCGGAGGCCTGCTGGGACTTGACGATCCGCTGAGGATCCACGCCCTTGAGGTTCTCCGGGTCCGTGGCGGAGATGGCAAGATACGCCGCGCCCGCCTTGGCATAGTCGTTGAAAAACCGCTCCCGCCAGACGGGCACCGTTTCAAACACGTCCTCCGCCGCCTGCAGGTACTTCATGCGGCTCATGGCGTCGTCATGCCAGTTCATGACCACCTCCCGGCAGCCGACGGCATAGGCCTCCGCGGCGCACAGGCGGGCAAAGTAAGCGCACTCCACCGGGCAGGAGATGATGAGGTCCTGTCCCTTCTGTACATTCAGTCCCACCCGCACCAGAAGCCGGGCGTATTCTTGGAGCTTTTCTTCCATCAAAGCAATTCATCCTTTCCAGGTCTTTTCCTTAATATGTGCTATTCTAGTGCATCTTACCAGCAAAGTAAAGGGGATTTGCGTTTTGGCCGCCGCAGCGGTATAATAACCATCCATCAACCCAACGGAAAGGAAGGCACCCCATGAAACGCACCCGCAAACGCTCCAACCCGCTCCTGCCCATTCTGGCCTTGTGTGCCGCGCTTGGTGTGGGAGTTTTTCGCTTTTACCTCGCTCCCGCATCCGACGCCCCCGCCGTCTCCCTGGAGGACGTGCCCGCTTACAGCGGCACGCCCTATGTGGACCTGGACGGCAACGTCCCGGCCTTTACGGACGAAGAGCTGACCACCACCGCCTTTGAATCTTACAGCCCCCTGGACGCCCTGGGCCGCTGCTCCACCGCCTATGCCTGCGTGGGGCTGGAGACCATGCCCACGGAGGACCGGGGCTCCATCGGCCAGGTGAAGCCCTCCGGCTGGCAGACCGTCAAGTACGACTGCGTGGACGGCAAATATCTCTACAACCGCTGCCACCTGATCGGCTACCAGCTCACCGGGGAAAACGCCAATGAGGAAAATCTCATCACCGGCACCCGCTACTTAAACGTGGACGGCATGCTGCCCTTTGAGGACACGGTGGCCGACTATGTGCAGGAGACCGGCAACCATGTGCTCTACCGGGTGACGCCCATCTTCCAGGGCAACGAGCTGGTGGCCCGGGGCGTGCAGATGGAGGCCCTTTCCGTGGAGGACGAGGGCCAGGGCGTCAGCTTCAACGTGTATGTGTACAACGTCCAGCCGGGGGTGGTCATCGACTACGCCACCGGCGAGAGCCAGCCGGGCGATCCCACCGCCGCCCAGACTCCCGATGAAGACGCACAGCCAGCAGAAGAGGACGCTGCGGCGGAGAGCGGCGACACCGTGTCCTTTACCTACACGCTCAACACCAAGACCAAGAAGTTCCACGACCCCGGCTGCTCCGGCGCCGCCTCCATCAGCCCGGACAACCGCGACTCCTTTACGGGAGACCGGCAGACGCTGCTGGACCAGGGCTACGCCCCCTGCGGCCAGTGCCAGCCGTAAATACTGCGCAAAAAGCGGCCGCCTTGATGGCGGCCGCTTTTTTCACAGCTGTCCCTTGTCCTTGCGCAGGGAGATGATGGTCCCGTTGAGCTCCGCCCCCATAATGAGGATGACTGAGCTCATATACAGCCAGATCATCAGCACGATCATGGTACCGATGGAGCCGTACAGCACGGAATAGTGGGCAAAGTTATCCACATACACCGAATACAAAAAGGAAAGCGCCAGCCAGGCAGCCAGGGAAAACAGCGTCCCCGGCCACAGATTTCCCCAGCTCTGGCGGCTGTCCTGGGCAAAGGCATAGAGGAAAAACAGAGCGAAAAAGCCGGTGGTGCCCGCCACGGGGAACCGAAGCCGGGTCCAGGCCTCCGCCGCCACCGGCGGCAGCGAGAAGTTTTCCACCGCGTAGGCAAGCAGCCGGTCGCCCACGGTCATCATAGCCAGCGTCAGCGCGATGGCCAGGATCAGCAGCACCGTGTACAAAAGGCTTTTAAAGTAGTGCACCAGGGCATGGCGGGGCGGTCCCAGGTGGTACGCCGTGCGCACCGCCCGCATAAGGGAGTTGGCCGCCCGCATGGGGAAGTACACGGAAAAGGCCAGGCCGAACACCATCAGCTGGGGGCTGGGGTTTTCCCGCACGTAGGTGAGATACACGCCCACCAGATTCACCACTTCACGGGGGAGAAAATCCTCCAGCACCTGCAAAATGCCCGCCACGTCCAGCTGCAGAAGGCCCAGCAGGGCGCTGACAAAGATCAAAAACGGGAAGATGGTAAACAGCAGGTAAAAGGCCAGTGCCGCGCTCTGGATGCCCACGCCATGGCGCAGATACCGGCGGAACATCAGATAAATACACCGCAAAAAGGTGTTTTTCGGCATAGGGGGCTCCCACATGGTCACCGCCTCCTTTCTTCACCGCGCCTAGCATGTGCAGATTTTCCAATGCCACACATGCCCAGCCCGCTTATTCCCACTTGCTCCACACGTCCGGACAGTAGCCCACCGTGGCCTCCCGCCCGTTGCGGACGATGGGCGTGCGGAAAAGCTCCGGGTGCTCCAGCAGCGTCTCCTCCTGGGCCTGGGGCGTGATATAGGCCATATACAGCGCTTCATAGGCCCGGCAGGAGGTGTCCACCAATGCCTCAAAGCCCACTTTCTGCTTGACGGACTGGTACTCCCGGGGGGATAATCCCTTTGAGGGCACGTCGATGTACTGGAAGGGGATGCGCCGCTCCTTGAACCACCGCTGGGCCTTCTTGGTATCAAAGGATTTGGACGAGCCAAAAATCTGGATGTTCATACGCTGCTCCTTTATATGCATATTGGATCGGAGGGATCTTCATGACGGAACAAATCAAAAAGCTCAAAGAGCTGGTGGACGGCTCCGACAACATCGTCTTTTTCGGCGGGGCCGGCGTTTCCACGGAGTCCGGCATCCCGGATTTCCGCAGCACCGACGGACTGTATCACCAGCAGTGGGATTACCCGCCTGAGGTGATTTTAAGCCATACCTTCTACGAAAGCAACCCCGAAGCGTTCTTCCGCTTCTACCGCGCCAAGATGCTCGCCCCCGATGCCCAGCCCAACGACGCCCACCGCAAGCTTGCCCAGTGGGAGCAGGAGGGAAAGCTCAAGGCCGTCATCACCCAGAACATTGACGGGCTGCACCAGGCCGCCGGCAGCAAAAACGTGCTGGAACTCCACGGCAGCGTCCACCGCAACCACTGCCAGCGCTGCGGCAAGTTCTATCCCCTGGACGCCCTGCTCCACGGCGAGGGCGTGCCCAGATGCACCTGCGGCGGCGTCATCAAGCCGGACGTGGTGCTCTACGAGGAGAGCCTGGACCAGGACGTGCTGAACGCATCCGTACACTTCATCTCTCAGGCGGACATGCTCATCATCGGCGGCACCTCATTGAACGTCTGGCCTGCCGCAGGGCTCATCAACTACTACCGCGGCCACAAGCTGGTGCTCATCAACAAATCCCCCGTGGCCCGGGACCTGACCGCGGACCTGGTGATCACCGAGCCCATCGGCCAGACCCTCTCCTGCCTGTAAGCGCGTGTTCCGCATGATGGCGCCGCCGGCCCCGGCGGCGCTATTTCTTTTGCTTATATGCAAGATAATTTTTAATTCATGCAAAATTAACGCTATTTTTTTTAATTTTATCTTGAAAATGAAAGTTGGGCGTGGTAGTATTGCAAAAAGGTCTTTAAGCAGAAAGGAGCGCCGCCCCATGATCTGGAGAGAAAACCGTGAAAACGCATACTGTGAGATCACGCCCGCTATTTTGTCCCTGAAAGAGCAGTGGGAAAAGAAGAACTACATCGACCCGCAGCTTTACAAGGAGTACAACGTCAAGCGCGGCCTGCGCAATGAGGACGGCCGTGGCGTGCTGACCGGGCTGACCCGTGTGGCCGAGATCCAGTCCTATACGGTGGCGGAAGATGAACATATCACCCCCACCGACGGTATTTTGTACTACCGGGGCATCGACGTGCGGGATATGGTGCGGGGCTCCGCCAAGCGGGGGCACTTTGCCTTCGAGGAGGCGGCCTATCTGCTGCTGTTCGGCGAGCTGCCCAACGAGGCCCAGCTGCAGGACTTCTGCGGCCAGCTGGCCTCCTACCGGACGCTGCCCACCAACTTCTTCCGGGACGTCATCATGAAAAATCCGCCCCGGGACCTGATGAACACCATGCAGCGGGGCATATTGACCCTGTTTTGCTACGACGACAAGCCCAACGACATCGGCCTTGAAAACGTGCTGCGCCAGTGTTTGCAGCTGATGAGCAATATGCCGGTGCTGGCCATCTACGCCTACCAGGCGTGGCGGTACAGCCAGGGCGAGAGCCTCTTTATCCACGTGCCCCAGCCGGAGCTGTCCACGGCGGAGAACTTCCTGCGGATGCTGCGGGAGGACCGGAGCTACACGCCCCTGGAGGCCCGCACCCTGGACGTTGCCCTGGTGCTGCACGCCGATCACGGCGGCGGCAACAACTCCACCTTCACCAACCACGTGGTCACCTCCTCCGGCACGGACACCTATTCCGCCATCGCCGCGGCCATGGCCTCTTTGAAGGGGCCCCGTCACGGCGGCGCCAACAACAAGGTCATGGCCATGATGGACGACATCAAGGAAAACGTGGCCAACTGGGACGACGAGGGCTGCGTGGCCGACTACCTCACCCGCATGCTCAACAAGGAGGCCTTTGACCGCAGCGGCCTGATCTACGGCCTGGGCCACGCGGTCTACACCAAGACCGACCCCCGGTGCGAGGTGTTCCGGGAGTATGTGCATCACCTGGCCGCTGAAAAGGGCCGCGAGGAGGAACTGAAGCTCTACGCCAATGTAGAGCGCATCGGCAAGGAGCTTTTGATGCAGCGGCAGAACAAAAAGGTCCTCTCCACCAACATCGATTTTTACAGCGGCTTTGTCTATGAGATGCTGGGACTGCCCATGGAACTCTATACCCCCCTGTTCGCCGTGGCCCGTATCGCCGGCTGGAGCGCCCACCGGATGGAGGAGCTGTCCGCCGGCGGCAAGCTCATCCGCCCCCGGTATGAGTGCGTGGAAGAGCACCGTTCCTATACTCCCATGGCCCAGCGCTGAGCCCATTTCCCCCGCCGAAACAACGGCGGGGGAAATTTTTTAAGAAAAGCAAAAATTATGGTTGACATTGTCGCTGGTTCTGGCTATAATAATCAAGCAGTCTTTTCCAGGGAACATCCAATTTGCGGCTGTGCTGGAACTGGTAGACAGGCCAGCTTGAGGTGCTGGTGTCCGAATCGACGTGTGGGTTCAAATCCC
>PPYE01320493.1_pt1 | contig 20958 bp, 17 predicted proteins | sample 1559881 | NCBI WGS metagenome assembly PPYE01 (sample SAMN08240022, study PRJNA423297) | Human gut metagenome, whole genome shotgun sequencing project.
ATTGGATGAACAGGGTGTGCCTATTCTCCAGAAGAATGGCAAGCCGGTACTGCGGAAGTCTTACAGTGTCCTCCAGGATAATTTCTTCCAAGCCATGCGCAATGCCGGATATTCTGATGTGGAGCGTGGAGAACGAGGAAGTTCTGAGGAACATTTGACCGTAACCCAGTTCAAGGTGGAACGGGAACAGGAGCGATTGGAACAACTCACCGCACAAACGCAGCAGAAAGAGCAGCAGGCAGCTTCTCTGGAAAAAAAGATTGAGAAAATTCAAAAACAGCAGATTGCCGTTCAGGAAGTAGAGCAAATAGAACCCCATACAGTTCCGTTTTCCTCTAAAGTTATGCTGGATCGTTCTGAATATGAAAATCTGGCAGCTGCGGCAAAGAAGTTCTATGTCCAGGAACGCAAGGAATCCAAGCTGCAAAAGGCTCTGGATGCAGCGATGAAAATGATAAGTGAGTTGAAAGCAAAGGTCGCCGCACTGACCGCAGAGCTGGCAGAGTACAAGTCTGTTCGTGGTCAGCTTCGCACATTGGACTTGGAGAAGGAAAATGATAATCTCCGTAATAAGCTCCGTAGCTATGAAACTGTAATTTCTCGGAATAATTTGTGGTCGTATTTTGCTAGGCATAGGGAAAAAGCGTCCTCTCGAGAAAATGTTCGCTAAATACACAATTGATAAAGAATACAAGTATGGTAGGCCTCCTTTTAGGGGGGCCTATTTCTATTGCTGTTTATTGAGCGTTTTGTCGATATGGTGTATAATTAAATAATTATATTCTGAGGAGGAACGCATTGTGATAAGAACGAAGGCGGAGTGGTTATCGACATTTAGGCATGTAGGAGATTCAATACTGGTTGAACTTTCTAAATCAAAGAAATCTCACAAGGATAAGGCAGGCGAAATCAATAAACGTATCAAGGAATATCGAGAGCAAGAAATTAATCGTATCAATGATGTAGCAAAAAAAGAAAACTGGGACAACCAAGCGTTGTTGAATGAAATTCTCCTCTTAACCTATGCGTCTTATATTGTTATGCTCGAATACCGTAACAAAGTTTGGGAATATGAATACATGGCATTTGCACGTCGAATCGGTGAGCTGTGGGAACCGTTTTGCAAGCTTGCATTCGATTTTCCAATTAATGAGCTTACACTAATTGATCCACCGGATTTTGATGAAGTGCAAACACGGATTAAAAGCAACGCAGCAGAATATATCAACAGTCTGGATTTATCTGAAGAAATTAAAGCTGAGCTGAAGCGGCAATATGATATTCCTTGGAGCATGGTCGATAGCGGTGGAATTAAACTGGGGTTAGACTTGCATTTTGAACAGAATGAAATCCATTATAATTGTGATTTTAAAAGTGGATTTAGTTCAAATGAAAAAGGAAACACAAATCGGCTTCTACTTGTTGCAAGCATATATAATTCTCTGGGAGAAATTGAAAAAACAATTTTATTTGTAAGGCAGTCTGAAGACGAAAATAATCATTACTTACAAACACTTAAAAATTCTCCATACTGGGAAGTTTATTGTGCTGATGATAGTTATGCTGCAATGAAAGAATTTACTGGGTTTGATATGCGCAAATGGCTTGATGAAAATGCGGATTGGAAGAATGACATAAGCATAGAGTTAAAGCAGCATTTGGAGCGTAACGACCTTTTGAAGTACTTGACATGGTGAGTAACCAATGGTACAATCTTCTTAAGATAAAACTTAAGATAAATCTTAAGTTGATTTCTCTAGGGAGATAAGTTATGAAAGATAGATTGTGTTCGTATTACACCAATTCAAAAGATATTACTGAGTATATGGTTTCTAAGCTGGCTGTTGCGGATAATGATATTATACTTGAACCATCTGCAGGCGAAGGAATCTTTATTGATGAAATATTAGAAACAAATAAATCGGTACAAATAGATGCATTAGACATAAACAGAGATGCTATTTCTATTTTGAAAAAGAAGTACGAGCACAACAGTGCTGTTGTTGTCAGAGAAACGGATACCCTCCTAGACGAGCAATTAGATTTTTACAGTGTTTCTCAGTTGTGGTTAAAGCAAACAGATACATTATTTGACAAACAATTAGATGTGTTTGGTTCCTTGGGCGGTCATTATACAAAGGTTATAGGAAATCCCCCATATGGAGCATGGCAAGACTATGAAAAGAGAGAAATGCTCAAAAAAAAGTTTTCTGGACACTATGTAAAAGAAACATATTCATTATTTTTGTTGAGATGTATTTCTGTTTTAAGAATGAATGGTAGGCTCTCTTTCATTATTCCAGATACCTACTTGTTCTTAAATATGCATTCTCGGCTGAGGGAATTAATATTTACAAATACTAAGATAGATGAAATTTTGATTTTTCCGTCTAAATTTTTCCCTGGTGTCAGTTTTGGGTATTCCAACCTTTCGATTATTACTCTTGCAAGGTCTGATAAAAAGAGCGCATTGGAAAACACCTTCAAAGTTATTCAGGGATTCAATTCATCCAGCGAATTTGCCGCATTATTAGGAGAGGAAAAAAATTATCCCAATAATTTTCAGATTTTCAAATTTAGGCAAAGAGATGTTCTTGAAAATGAGCAGTGTAGGGTGATTTTGGCGGAATCTAAGATGTCAACACTTTTGTCTAAGACTTCGCATAAACTCGGAGATGTAGCCGATGTTGTAACGGGATTTTACACGGGAGACAATTTAAGATTTATTAGAGCATCCAGCAAAGATGTTAAAGGTGCCAAGAATTACGAAGTCGTAGATCCGGCAACAGTAATTCATTGTACTTCAATTTATGGAATAACAGATGTTGAAGAAGGATATGTACCCTATATTAAAAGCGCATCTAAGAGAAGATATGTGAGACAAAACGATGAGTGGTTTGTCCGCTGGGATAAGCCGACGATTGACTTTTATAATAAAAATAAAAAGTCCAGATTTCAGAATTCATCTTTTTATTTTAAGACTGGTATAGGAATTCCTATGGTGAAATCAAGAACAGTACGCGCCTTTTTAATGGCGGATCATGTCTTTGATCAATCAATCGTAGGGATTTTTCCGAAAGATGATTCTAAACTTTACTATTTATTAGCGTTAATGAATTCAGATACAATAAATGACTTGATTCATGCAATAAACCCGACTGCCAACAACTCATCAAATTACATAAAGCAATTGCCATATATAGAGCCTTGTGCTGCTATTCTCGAAGATATAACCAGAATGGTTGAAAAAGTGATTTCTTTTGAACTCAATGCCGACTATGAAAATGCAGATAGACTACATAGCGAAATAAATACTATTATCGGTCAAATTTATTTGCACCAGAAATAAAAATATGCGAAGGCGGCCGACTGAATTGCAGCGGTCGCCTTTGTCTATAGTTATGGAGGAAAAATGGAAAACAACAGTTTTTTAAAAATCGTTTATTTTGATGAGGCATTTGTTGCAGATTTTATGCAGATCATAGCCGGTGGTGAACTCAAGAAAACAACAGAGTTTATTACTGAAGTCAACTCTGGGATCGAGGGAAACACTGGTATAGAGGCTGAGATAGGAACAGAAAAGAACGGCTTATCCAAAATCTTTAGCTTTCTGAGTGGTGCAACAATCAATGCAGAAGGGGGCATAAATGCCAATCTTTCAAGAAAGTCTGATAGAATCGCAAAGAATATTCTTGAGAATACTTTGCTTGCAGATTTTATTTCCCTGCTTGATGCAGATAAACGCAGAACAAAGAATAAGCGTTGCAACGGAATTAAGATTTTCCCCAAAGTTGTTGTCAGACCAGAAGTAAACTCTTTTTCATATATCATGCTGATTGCTCCTTTTCTTAGTATGATTGATGGCGAATTGCCTGTTAAGACCAGTGATGGTGAGGCGATGAAGATTGATATAACTAAAATCGAGGAAGCCATCGAAAAAGGGCGTGGTTATTATGAATTTGTGGCTACCATTGATGGCAAGGAGGTCATTTTTAGATTTAATCGTAGTGCATTTAGAAACAACTATACAATGTCTGATTTACCCAAAATGCAACTTACATACTATGCGATTCATGTTGGGCAAATTGAGAAGTCCGATCTACAGGTTCAAAAGGAATTTGAGTTTGGAACCGCAAAATCATCAAAACGTGTAGATTATGCTTCTGCATCTCAAGGTGATTCTATGACTACCGAAATTGAGGTATATGATGTTGTGTTAGCCGGGGTGATAGAGAGTTAATGGAGAAGATAGAAATATATTGGGGCGCAGACAAAGATTTTGAAACAGCAACGGAGTTATTAGACAATATCAATTTTTTGGCAGATGTCCTAAATCATATCAACGAGGGTCCCAAAGATCCTCCTATGGAAGTTGAAAATCTTTTGATTCATACTGACGATTATGGTGGCGTTAAAGAATGGGCACTTCTGGGATTTTCGAACAATATCCTGCGGAACTTGAAAGTCACCGTAAAAAATCTGTGGCTTTGCAACCCTCCGATAAAAATTTATGAGGATATTGTAAAGAACTATGATAAAGAAATCATTAAAGAGCACAAGACCCTATACCCAGAAATCTCGGTAGAGGCTATGCGTAAGATGTCCGAAGGTTTTAACGAATCTGTAATAGGACAACCCCATGTAATTAAGCAGTCGTTAGCTTCGATTTATGCTTTGCGAAACAGTGAACGCAAAAGGCCTGTTACACTTCTGTTTTTGGGGGACTCTGGTATAGGAAAGACAGAAACAGCAAAATATATTAGTTCCTGCTTGGGTTCTGATATGGTTAGAATCCAATTTTCAATGCAGCAAACTAACAGCGCTTACCAATACATATTTGGTGCTGATCATGGCGAAGATAGTTTGGCCCGTGAATTGATTAGGCGCAGCTCTAATGTTATTCTACTGGATGAGTTTGATAAAGTATCCCCTGCATTTTATAATGCGTTTTATCAAATGTTTGATGAAGGTACTTTTGTCGATGCAAATTATTCTGTTGATGTTTCTAAGTGTATTATTATCTGTACTACAAATTACAGGACTGAAGAAGAAGCAGAAAAGCACTTAGGCACGCCGATCTATTCGAGATTTTCAAAAGTCATTATTTTTAATCCAATTAGCGTAGATGACAAATTGAAAATTGCAAGAAAATGCTACGGTGGGTTAATGGAGCAGATAGATGGAGAGGACAAAAAGCTAATTGAAAACAATTCTGTTTTGACGTTTTTCGAAAAAGTTATTAAAGACGGTGCATATCCTAATATGCGTATGCTGAGGAATGATATAGAGGATGCGATAAACTTTGAAATTTTGAAAGCGAGAGGTATCCTTCATTAAACAATCAGCCGAGCAGCATTCTACTGCCCGGCTGATTGCTTTCATTCGTTAGTAATTTATTCCTCCATGACCTCTAACATTATCCTGGCCCCCAGCTTAAAGCTATTTTGGAACAGCAAGCACTCTGCCATGGTCTGATACTCACGAACAGCGTCCGTATATCGAGAGAACAGTTCTTTCTGCTCATCCGTCATAGTAGCCAGAAGCTTTTCCTCATTTCGGGTAATCAGGCGAAGCACTTCTTTGTACTCCTTGCAGGCGTTTGTGTCGTATTCCGTCGGTTCAATGTTGCCATACCAAAATTCTTCAAGAAGTCTCATACGGCATCCTCCCCATAGATCAGCTCTTGGAGGATGATTTCCTCTGCTCGATTTCGGATGTTATTCATGGCTCCGACCCATGCCATCTGATCCTGCGCTTTCAGCTGCTCATTGATACCCTCTTTCTCTGCCAGCTGTGTTACAAGCAGATGGAGTTTGTTTCGTGCCTGAGTGTCAATGTCAGCCAGATAGCTGTACAATTTTCCGCTGAGAACAAGGTCGGAATAAAGCATAGGACGATGCTCTTTCAGGTATTGCTGGTGCTTCCTGCCCCACATACCAATGGGAGATGTCCCCGCTTCATCCAGCACTAAGCAGGGGATATAGTAGTTGCCTTGGAATTCATACCAACGGCCGTTGCACTGATCGAAGATGTATTTTTCCATTATGCTGTCCTCCGTGTTTTGAATTTGATTTTGAGGTGATGACGAGAACAGCAACCAGGTTTCTTTCCCTACTGTTGTCCTGCGTTGCCCTGGGCAGCGATACGCAAGGCACACATAAGGAGCAAAACCTGCTTTTCGTGCGTCATGCACGAGGATGAAAATTAGAATCTGGTGTGCAGAAAAACCACATTATTAAGCCAAAAATCAGGTGGAAAGCGAAGAAATCACCGGATGTTTGGCAGGGTCAGCACCAGACTCTTGAAGTTCAGCAAGCGCTGATTCATTTGGTTTACGACCTCAACCCCGGGAATTTTATCATTCCCGGGGTTTTTTATCGTCTGACAGCCGTTCGCTCCGTTTGAATCTCCCTCAGCGCGCGGCTCCAATTGCCGAGAACATAAAAAATCACCGCCCATTCGGCGGTGATTTTTTGAGTAGTGCGGCAGACCCGGCTTGCTGGACCTTTCAGGCACTTGTGGAGCCAATAGATCGAGGGGGAGACAAGAATGTCCTCCCTTCCACCTGAGGCACGGAAAGAGGCCACCGAAGCGGAACACAGTCAGAGAGCGCGCCACAGAGCGCGGCGTCGTTCCAACTTAATCAACGGGTCCACGGTTTTTCACACACAGCGCGCGCTGACGGCGGCTCTTGCAGCACAGCCGGTCCTCCATGAACTTTTGATGTGAGATGTCGATCACCATACCGGTAAGAAGCATATTGCCCCGATGTTCAGAGAGGGATCCATTCATCAGCAGCCACACAGTCTTTCCATCAGGGCGGACCACACGGTATTCCAGGCTGACAGTCTCTTTTCCCTGCTCGATGGTGTTTCTCAGCTGCTCATCGAGCCGGTCAATATCCTCCGGATGAACCAAATGGATCGTTTTATTTCCAAATTGATTGCGCAGGCCCTCTCTTGTGAAGCCGTGCAATGCATAATAGTAGTCATTTGCATAGATCAGAGTAAAGCCGTGATCCATTCTGGCCCGGAATATCCCCCCAATTGGACACTGCACAATAGATTCCAGCTCGGCCTGTGCCTCTATTTGCCCGGTAATATCCAGACAGAGACTGACCAACACGGATGCTCCGTTGGACAACTGTCTCTGTACGCCCGTTTCCTTGACCCAGATATGCCCCCTGTCCCTGCACATCATCCGATATGTCGTTGTATAGCAGGTCCCATTGAGCAGGGCCTGCGCAATCTCGGCCTGTCGGCCCATTCGGTCCTCCGGCCGAATACAATTGATCATAGCCTGTCCATTCGCGGCAATCAGTTCCGCCTGACTTGAATAATCCAACAGCGCCAGCATCCGCTCATCTATGTAGTAGAGAGGAAATCCCGGTGCGGCATAGGTGATCACGATCCCACTGAACACGCATAGGCTCAACAGGTCCATCACAGCTTTCTCGATACAACACTCCACCTCTCCGCTCGCATCAGGCTCATAAGTGGCACGCGGAAACGCAGCTGGCGTTTTTTGATCCATTTTCATTTTTACATGACGCTCCCATTTCGATATTCAGAAGATCCCTCTTTATATCGCTTTCTGGTGGGATGTGGCGCTTGAGACGGCCTGTTGGATCCCGAACGCCAAAGCTTTCATCTCCGCCAAAATCTCGTTGTATATTTGCACACGGCAGGCTGACAGGTTGTCACACGGAATTTCCTGCGTCTGATGTGTCTCCTGTATCTCCTGCTTCCACCGCAGGAACAGGACCTTGAGTTCATTGGAGTTTTGGGTATTGACAGGATCCAGATAACGCTCCACCGACTTAGAATCCCCATGTGTCAATGCGCTCTTAAACGCGTACCGTATCGCACGCTCCACCTGTGAAAAGCTCGCTCCGTGCTGTTTGGCAATCTTTGTGTACAGGGCGCAGACCTTGCCGGAAAAATAGTAGGGATCCTGATCCATGATCTCTAACGCATCGTGAATATAGAGGAAGCCTTTTGTACTTGCCGGGATCCTTGCACGCAACAGGACGTCTGTGATCTCATCTTGTATCATTCTAAACTATCCTTTCTGCGATTATGATTTCGCCGCGTCCGCGGTAGATTATGCGTATTTCTGGGTTGACAAGCGTCGTGTTTTGACATAGTATTATCCATAACACTTTAATAACACAATATGACACTGTATGTAATTCACAGTACATATATCCATGTATCACGAACATTGTCTCTAGCTTACAACAAACATTCTTGAAAGTCAACCGATTTTTACAAATTTCTTGTTAATATTTTCTGGTAAGCAAGAGATTTGGAGGCACGAAATAGGGATTGCAGTCATTGCAGCATCTGATAAGGAGGACCTCACATGAGTCTGGGGGATAAATTACGACAGAGGAGACAGGAAATGGGCCTCACCAGGCCACAGCTGGCCGCGAAAATCTGTGTCACTCCGTCCGCCATCGCGAACTATGAAAATGGTATCAGCACCCCGAAGCCCGACATTTTAATCTCCCTGATCAATGTGCTGGAGGTCGATGCCAACTATATGTACTCCGATTACCTCGGCAACAGTCAAGTCAGCAAAATCTATGAACATAGCCTCAGCAGGGAAGAGGTCGATGCCATCAAAAAATACCGGGAGCTTTCTGAAGAAGGAAAGCGGCTTGTACGGCTGATTATCGATGAGGAGTACAACCGAACTACCGCGGGAAATTAGCTCACCCTCCCCTGTTACCTTCCCGGTGTGCGAAAGATCCACACTGGCTTTTTGATGCAGGCAAAGGTGAGCCGCGTGCGCATCATGCTCAAGGACCTGCCCAAGGGAACTGACTTCTGCTTTCAGATCCAGGTGAATCAGTATCTGCCCGTTTTCCGGAACCATGATATTCTAGCGCTTCAAAGGAGGCAGGCGAAGCATAACGAGATGGGGCTGTTCTGCCTCAATGGAATCTACTATCTCCGCACATTGTTCCACGAGCAGGGAGAGCGCCGCCTCCGGACGCTCAATGTTATTGACGCGGATATTCTGGTGAAGGAAACGGATGAATTCCGCTGTATGGGCACGATCCTCGGCCGGGTCAACGGCATTTTGGAGACTTGAACAGGGCCAGGCGGCTGGCACTGTTTGGGACCCGCTTCCAAGTCCACAGAAGGAGTGACCCCATGAAAATCGGTATTCTATGCGCGGGCGATGACGAGCTGGCCCCGTTCCTCCCCCTGATCAAGGGGTGCTGCGTCACCGAAAAAGCCATGCTGAAATTTTATACGGGGCGGATCAACGGCATAGACGTGGCCGCCCTGTTCTCCGGAGTCTGCAAGGTGAACGCCGCCATCGCGTCACAGCTTTTGATCGATCTGTTTGGCGTGGATGCGATCATCAATGCCGGAACAGCAGGCGGCATGGCGCCGGACCTGGACGTATTCGACACTGTCATTTCCACAGAAGCCTGCTACCACGATGTCGCGCCGGATATTTTGACTGAATTTCATCCATGGATGGACTCTCTATCTTTTCCGGCGGATCCCGGTCTGATCCGCCTTTCACGGTCCGCAGTCGCCGGAATGAGCCCCGTTGGAAAGGTGGTCTGGGGCCGGATGGCAACGGGCGAGCCCTTTATCACCCATCACCGCCGGGCGAAAATCTGCGCGGAACTCGCCCCCCTGACGGTGGATATGGAAACCGCAGCCATCGCCCATGTCTGTTACGTCAATATCATCCCCTTTCTCGCGATCCGCTGCATCACCGACACCGCAAAGCACAGCGGCGTGGAGCATTTTGAGCAAAATTGCAAGAGGGCCTCGGACATTGCAAAGGACATCACGCCACCCTGCTCGCGGAGCTCGGCAGACATCCTTTTCACGCATAGCGAAACACAGACGCCCGTGTGGGAACGGAGGGCTCCGTTCCCACACGGGCTTTCTATCCAGAAAAACAGCTTCCCTGCCGCAGTGCGGCAGGGAAGCTGTTTTTGAAACGCGCCTTGAGGCGCCTTCGGATCTGTTTTACTTGGCGTACTCGATGGCCTTGGTCTCCCGCAGAAGGTTGACCTTGATCTGTCCGGGGTACTCCAGCTCGTCCTCGATCTTCTTGGCAATATCCCGGGCCAGAAGGACCATCTGATCCTCGCTGACCACCTCGGGCTTGACCATGATGCGGACCTCGCGGCCGGCCTGGATGGCGAAGGACTTCTCCACCCCAGGGAAGGAGGAGGTGATCTCCTCCAGCTTCTCCAGGCGCTTGATATAGTTCTCCAGATTCTCCCGCCGGGCGCCGGGACGCGCGGCGGAGATGGCGTCAGCCGCCTGGACCAGGCAGGCCACTATGGTCTGGGGCTCCACGTCGTTGTGGTGGGCGTGGATGGCGTGGATGACCGCCTCGCTCTCGTGATACTTCCGGGCCAGCTCCACGCCGATGGTGACATGGGAGCCCTCCACCTCATGGTCGATGGACTTGCCCAGGTCGTGGAGCAGGCCGGCGCGCTTGGCCTCGGTCACGTTGGCGCCGATCTCGGCGGCCAGCAGGCCGGCGATGTGGGACACCTCGATGGAGTGGTTGAGCACGTTCTGCCCATAGCTGGTGCGGTAGCGCATCCGGCCCAGGAGCTTGACCAGCTCCGGGTGCAGGCCGTGGACATTGGTCTCAAAGATGGCGCGCTCGCCCTCGGCTTTGATGGTGGCGTCCACCTCACGCTTGGCCTTCTCCACCATCTCCTCGATGCGGGCGGGGTGGATGCGGCCGTCCAGGATCAGCTTCTCCAGAGCCAGCCGGGCGATCTCCCGGCGGACGGGGTCGAAGCAGGAGACCGTGATGGCCTCCGGCGTGTCGTCAATGATCAGGTCCACCCCGGTCAGGGTCTCCAGGGTGCGGATATTGCGGCCCTCGCGGCCGATGATGCGGCCCTTCATCTCGTCGTTGGGCAGGGGCACCACAGACACCGTAGCCTCGGCCACATGGTCGGCGGCGCAGCGCTGAATGGCCAAAGAGAGGATCTCGCGGGCCTTGGTGTCGGCCTCGTCCTTGAACCGGGCCTCGATCTCCTTGATCTTCATGGCGGACTCATGGGTCACGTCGGCCTCCAGCTGGCTGAGGAGATAGGCCTTGGCCTCCTCCGCGGTGAAGCCGGAGATCTTTTCCAGCATATCCACCTGCTCCTGCTTGAGCCGCTCAGCCTCCGCCTGGGTAGCCTCCAGACGAGCCAAGCGGTTGGACAGGTGCTCCTCTTTCCGCTCCATGTTTTCCGTCTTGCGGTCCAGGTTCTCTTCCTTCTGCTGGAGCCGGCGCTCCTGCTTCTGAAGGTCGCTCCGGCGCTCCTTCTCCTCCCGCTCATACTCGTTGCGGGCCTTGAGGATCTCCTCCTTCGACTCCAGAAGGGCCTCACGCTTCTTATTTTCCGCGCTCTTGTACGCGTCGTTGACGATCTGCTTGGCCTGGTTCTTGGCGGAGTTCAGATCCTCGTCCGCCTGCTTCCGCTCCCGCAGGACGCCGAACACATAGACCAGTGCCGCGCCCAGGGCCAGGCCCAGGACCGCCGCAATGACATAGGGTAACATTTGGCTTTTGACACCTCCAAATCAGAATCAATGTTGGGGCGCTCCTCTCCCCGCCGCGGCACAGCCGCGGAAATATGGTGTTCCACCGGCGGCGGAGCTCTTCCGCCGGGTCAGACAGCATAAAAGGAGCCGCAAGGAACAGCCCGTGTCGCGGCCTGTCTCCTTGCGACAACTGAAAAACATCCCCCAAGTTTTTCACTTTTGTCCTGCATATCATTGTAAATGGAACCGGGTGTCATGTCAAGTTTTATTCCACATTCCGGCGGGGACTTTCCAAAATTTTCGGGATCTGTTCCCCCGCTTTCAGCTGCGCTCCACGCGAAAGCGCCCCGGAGCCACGGGGAAGATCCCGCCGCTCCGGGGCGTTTTCTCTTCAATCAGCGTACGCCTGATCCTCCTCCAGGCCGTCCAGCAGGCGCAGCAGACTCCCGGTCCGGGGCGGAAGTGTCAGGACCTGCCCCTGGGGGGCGGTCTGAAGCCGGGCCGCGCCCAGCAGCGGCTGGACCCGCTCCCCGTCCTCCAGGCGCAGGACGGCAGCCTGATCCCCGGCGTTCAATGCGGCCAGGACCGTCTCCTCCCCGCAGGTGCGGGTAAAGGCCAGCAGCGGCCCGTCGCTCGCCCGATAGCGGATATCGCCCCGGCGCAGGGCGGCGGACTCCTGACGCAGATGGCCCAGGCGGGTGAACCAGTCCAGCAGCTCCGGGTCCTCGCGGCCCCAGGGGAAGGTCCGACGGTTGAAGGGGTCCTCAAAGCCCTCCATCCCCGCCTCATCCCCGTAGTACACCGTGGGGGAGCCGGGGAACGCGAACAGCAGGACGGCCCCCAGCTTCAGCAGCTCCTTCCCCCGGCGGCGCTGCTCCGGGTCCATGCGGAAGCCGGCGCGCCACTCCCGAGAGCGGTCCCGGCACTCGCTCCCCACGCCCAGCAGGGTGAGGATACGGGAGGTATCGTGGGTACCCAGGGAGTTCATCGCGGAGTAGAAGGCGAACCGGGGATAGTTTTCCCGCAGGGTCTCCATCGCCTCCATAAAGTCCCGGGCGTCCCCGCCCCGGAGGTAGTCCAGGGCCGCGCCGCGGAAGGGGTAGTTCATCAGCCCGTCGCAGTGCCCCCCCAGGATGTGGCGGCGGCGCACACCGTAGGCCACCTTGGTGGAGCCATCCTCCCACACCTCGCCGATGACCACTGCGTCCGGCTTCTCCGCCCGGGCAGCGGCGTGGACCCCATGGACAAAGTCGTCTGGCAGTTCATCAGCCACATCCAGCCGCCAGCCGTCCGCCCCCGCCCGCAGCCACCGGCGGACCACTGAGTTCTCTCCGCCGAAGATGAACTCCCGATAGGATGGGTCGTGCTCGTTCACTGCAGGCAGGGTGTAGATCCCCCACCAGCTCTCATACCGGTCGGGCCACTGCTGAAAGCTGTACCAGGAATACCAGGGGGAGTCCTGGCTCTGGTGGGCTCCCGGCTCCGGGTAGAAGCCGTCCCCGTTGAAGTAGCGGCTGACAAAGCCGGTGTGGTTGAACACCCCGTCCAGCATCACCCGCATTCCCAGGCTGTGGGCCTTCCGGCAGAGCTGGGAAAAGTCCTCCTCACAGCCCAGCATGGGGTCGATCCGGCTGTAATCCGCTGTGCCATAGCGGTGGTTCTCTGCCGCCTCAAAGATGGGGCAGAAGTAGAGGGTCGTCACCCCCAGGCCGTGGAGATAGTCCAGCTTCTCCATCACGCCCCGCAGGTCCCCGCCGAAAAAATCCCGGTTGCGGATCTCGCCGTTCCGGTCCGGGCGGTACTCCGGCTCCTCCTGCCAGGCGGAGTGGACCCAGCGCCCGCCCACCAGCCCATCGGGCTTGGGGACCCGGGTACGGCGGAAGCGGTCGGGGAAGATCTGATAGGTCATCCCCTCTCCGAACCAGGCGGGGACCTCCTCTCCGCCATCGTACACAGTCAGCTGATAGGGACCCAGCTGCTGGCTCTTCTTCCCGTCCAGCCGCTCCAGCGTGAAGGTGTACCACACCAGCCCCACATAGTCCCCAGTGTCCAGCACACAGGAGAACAGGTCCCGGTCCCCATCCAGTCCGGACCAGGGCATGGGAACGGCGCGTACCTCGTCCTCCCTGGCCTCGAACCGCGCGGTGAGCAGAGCGCGGGAATAGCCCTCCTGCCGCGGCGGCCGGAGGGTCAAAAGCACCAGGGTCCCCGACGCCGCCGCCCCATAGGGGGACTTGCACCGGGGATCCCGGGAGTTGTAGATCGGTTCTGTCATGGTAGCACCTTCTGTCTCAGTCAGAAATGAAGTATCTCGGCGCGCCCTCCCCGCGCGCCTTCAAGCCCTGTCCGGCGCAGCCGGACCCCAATTCCTAACTCCTAATTCCTAATTCCTAATTCCTCACACATAGTGGTAGGAGCCACCGCCGATAAACTCCCGGAGCAGCGAGCCCTTATCCACCAGCTCCGGGTCGATGGGCTGGAAAAACTGGAATGCGTCGATCAGCTCCAGCAGCTCTCCCCGCCGGACATTCTCCTCCGGCACAGCCTCCAGCAGGGGAAGGGCATAGTGCTTCATCACCGACACCTCATAGGGGAGGGAGGAGTCGAAAATAATATCCGCCTTGTTCTTGAAGGGGGAGATATACAGCTTCTCCCCGCGGCGCACATTGGCCCACATATCCAGGGTATCCTCCACCCCGGTGCCCCGGAAGTTGTAATCCCGCACCGCCCGGCGGGTCAGGCGCATCCAGGTCCCCTTGAAGCGGAGGACGGAGCCCTCATTGATGTTGGAGCGGGCGGAGATATACAGCTTGGCGGCCTCCGGGTGGCGGCCGGCGATGCTGTCGTTGAGGGCATGGATCCCTTCAAACACCACAATCTCGTTTTTCCCCAGGCGGAGCGGGGTCCCCCGGCTGTCGTTGCGCATCTGGCGGACAAACTCATACTTGGGGATCAGGATCTCCTCCCCCCGGCTCAGGGCAGCAAAGTGGCGGTCCAGCAGCTCCATGTCCAGGCAGAGCGGAGACTCAAAATCCAGCTCCCCCTCCGGGGTGCGGGGCGCGGTCTTGGGATTGGTCGTCTTGAAGTAGTTGTCCATGGCCACCGCGTGGGTGTTCACCCCCCGCCGCCGGAGCTCCTCCGCGATCTTCATGGCGGTGGTGGTCTTGCCGGAGCCGGAGGGGCCGGACAGCAGGACGATGGGGCTGGCCTCCAGATTGGACAGGATCTTATCCGCGGCCAGCGAGACGCGCTGCGCGTAGTTCTCGTCGCACTCCGCCAAAAATTCTGTCACATCGCTCTGGATGCGGCGGTTGATCTCCTGTAATTGATATGCCATGGGAAAACACTCCTTTCACATGGGGCTGGGGGTCAGGGGACCGCCGGGCCGTAAAACCGGACCAGCTCCTCCTTCTGGGCCAGCACCTTCTCCCGCAAGGTCAGGTAGTCATGGGGGTACTTGGGGTTGGGCAGGCGGACGATCCGCCCGGCGGCATGGTCCACCAGCTTGGTGACTCCGCCGCCACCCACTGACACCACCGTCTGGAGCTCCTCCATCATAATGATGTTGTACAGGTTCTCTGTCCCGGGTTTGGCCCATCCCACATTCTCCAGCGCGCCGGACATATATTTCTGCCGGTATAAATAATACGGGCGATAACCACGCTGTATCAAAATCTCCCGGGAGAAATCCAGCATCTCCGCCACCTCCGCCCCGCTGGGCAGGCTCCCGCCCCGCTCCATAAGGGCAGAGCCCTTTTTCAGGGCCAGCGTGTGGACAGTGATGTTCTCCGGCTCCATCTCCAGCACCCCCTCCAGGGAGCGGCGGAAGCCCTCGCAGGAGTCCTGGGGAAGGCCGGCGATCAGGTCCATGTTGATGCAGTCAAAGCCCACCGACCGGGCCAGATCGTTGGCCGCCCGGATGTCCCCGGCGGCGTGTTTCCGTCCGATGGCCCGGAGCACATGGTCCTCCAGGGTCTGCGGGTTGATGGAGATGCGGCCCACGCCGTGCCGTTTCAGCACCTCCAGCTTCTCCCGGTCGATGGTGTCCGGCCGGCCGGCCTCCACAGTATACTCAGTACAGCCCTCCAGCGGCAGGACCTCCCGGCACCGGGCGAGCAGCCGGTCCAGCTGGCCGGCGGACAGGGTGGTGGGCGTACCGCCCCCCATATAGAAGGTGCGAAGCCCCCTGCCCGTCCGCTCCAGGACCCGGCCCAGGGCGCCGATCTCCTCCAGAAGGGCGTCCAGATAGGGCTCCAGAAGCTTCAGCGTCCGGCCCACATCGGCGGACACAAAGGAGCAGTAGGCGCACCGTGTGGGGCAGAAGGGGATGCCCACATAGAGAGAGACCTCATCCTCCTTCAGGGCGCGCTGGGCGTCCAGGCTGGCCTGGGCGCAGTCCACCGCCAGCTTGGCCCGCTCCGGGGAGACATAGCAGTCCCGCTCCAGGCTGGCCCTGGCCTGTTCCGGGGTGGCTCCGGCGGCCATCTCCCGGGTGGGCAGCTTCACCGGGCGCACGCCGGTGAGCATCCCCCAGGGAGGCGTCTTGCCGGTGGCCTCACAGGCGGCCAGGAAGAAGCACCGGCCGATGGCCCGGCGGCGCAGGCCCTCCCGCTGAAATTCATCCCCCGCCAGGGGGGCGTCCAGCCGGTGGGTGGCCGCCATTCCCCGCCAGGACAGCTCCACCTCCACGGCGCAGCGGTCCGCCTCCTCCTCAAGGGAGACCTTGGCCCAGGCGTTGTCCTCCGGGCCGATTGGCTCATAGACGGGCCGCTCACCGGGGAACAGGTTCAGCATCCCCTGTTCCACAACATATCGCTCGTCGTGCCCCTTTAGCACTAATTTCATCGCAGTTCCTTCCTCAGCTCCGCTGTCCCAGGGCCTCCCGCAGGAAGGGGTTGTACTGCCGCTCCCGCTCCAGCGTGGAGGTCCGGTCGTGTCCGGGGCAGACATGATAGTCCCCCTCCAGCTGGCCCAGCCGCTTCAGAGAGGCCATGATCTCCTCATAGCTGCCCCCCCGCAGATCCGTGCGGCCGCAGGAGCCGCAGAACAGGGTGTCTCCGGTGAACAGCACATCCCCCACCTTCAGCGTAACGGAGCCCTTGGAGTGCCCCGGGGTGTGGAGGACCTGAACGTCAAGGGAGCCCACCGGGATGTGGTCTCCCTCGTCATAGAAGTTCAGCCCATCCACCTGTCCCGCCAGGGGAAACAGCGTGTTGCCCGCCCCGTTGGCGTCGGCATGATGGATATAGATGGCCGCCTGGGGCAGGGCCTTCTCCAGCTCCGGGACGGCGGTGGTGTGGTCATAGTGGCCGTGGGTGAGCAGGATATGGGTCACCTCCGCCCCGTCCTCCTTCAGGGCGGCCAGGATCCGCTCCGCCTCGTCCCCGGGATCGATGACGGCGGCCTTGCCGGTGGTCTCGTCCTTCAAAATGTAACAGTTGGTGCCGATGGGCCCCACTTGCATAACGTTCACCTTCATGTTTTGTCCTCCTCACGTGTGTCAGAAATCAGGAATTCGGAATGATAAATTGGGAATATGGCGTCCCGCCTGCGGCGGGACGATGAAAAACCGGCGCTTTGCGCTGTCACGGCTCACAAGATGAAAGCGGAATCCAGACCGCTTTTATCCAATTCCTAATTCCTAACTTCTAATTTATAATTCAAACAGGATGGTAACCGGCCCGTCGTTGACCGATGCCACCTGCATATCCGCCCCGAACTCCCCTTGCTCCACCCGGAAGCCCCGCTGGCGGCACTGGTCCATGAAGCGCTCATAGAGGGGGATGGCCACATCGGGCTTGGCCGCCCCACTGAAGCCGGGACGGCGGCTCTTGGTATCGGCGTAGAGGGTAAACTGGCTCACCACCAGAAAAGCGCCCCCTACCTGCTCCAAATTCAGGTTCATTTTTCTGTTTTCATCCTCAAAGACCCGCAGATTGCAGATCTTCTCAGCCAGCTTGTCGCACACAGCTTCCGTATCCTGGGGACCGACTCCCAGTAGGACCAGATAGCCCTTTTCAATGGCGCCCCGCACCGCCCCATCAATGGTGACGGAGGCGGAGGACACCCGGGTAACAACTGCTCTCATAAAGTTCGACCTCACAGCACAGATGATATATGACAGGCGCGGGCAGGCACCGCGCAGCCTTTACTTCCCGGTCAGCCGGGCTACATGATAGACTCCCTGGATATTGTTCAGCTTATTGATGACCGAGGCCAGCTCCTCCTTGTCCCGCACCTCCACCTCGATGCGAAGGATGGCGTGTCCGTCCGGCATGGAGCGGGCTGACAGGGCGGTGACCTTTACCTTGGCCGCCGACAGGGCCATAGCCACGTCCAAGGTCAGATTATCCCGGTCCTTGGAGGCCACCTCCAGGGCGGTGCGGTAGTTGGGCAGCTTGCTGTCCACCCAGGACACCCGCACCCAGCGGGCGGCCTCCTCCGGCTTGCGGTTCTCCGGTGCGGCGTTGGGACAGTCCGCCCGGTGGACAGATACCCCGTAGCCCCGGGTGATGAACCCGATCACCGGATCGCCGGGGACGGGGGTGCAGCACTTGGCAAACTTCACCAGGCAGTTGCCCAACCCCTCCACGATGATGCCCGAGTCGGTGTGTTTATTGGAGCCCTTCAGCTGGCTGACGTCCACCGGGGCGGCGGTACCGGGGACGATAATGCTCTCCGCCGTCGTGCGGGATGAGGCCGCGGCCTTCTCCGCCTTCAGCCGCCCCAGGCGCAGCAGCTCGTCCTTGATGCGGGCTACGCTCTTCACGGCGGTGGTGCCGCCGTAGCCGATGGAGGCGTACAGCTCGTCCAGCGTGCCGAAGCGGACCTTCCGCAGGATGCTGGGCAGCACATCCTCCGCCGTGACGGAGCTCAGCGGGATCTTGGCGTGCTTCAGCTCCGACTCGAACAGAGCCCGGCCGGTGGCGATGTTCTCCTCCCGGCGCTCCCGCTTGAACCACTGGCGGATCTTGTTCCGGGCCTCGTTGCTCTTTGCGATCTTGAGCCAGTCCCGGCTGGGGCCCTTGGCCGCCTTGGAGGTGAGCACCTCCACAATGTCGCCGTTTTTCAGGTGGGTGTCATAGGGCACCATCCGCCCGTTCACCCGGGCCCCCACCATGCTGTTGCCCACAGCAGAGTGGATGTTGTAGGCAAAATCGATGGGGGTGGCTCCGGCGGGCAGGCTCTTGACGTCCCCGTTGGGGGTAAAGACGAACACCTCGTCGGAGAACATATCCACCTTCAGGGTGCGGACAAACTCCTCCGCGTCGGTGTCCTGCTGGCTCTCCAGCAGCTTGCGGACCCATTCAAAGTCCACCTCGCTGCCCAGCTTCTTGTTTGCCATCCCCTGCTTGTACTTCCAGTGGGCCGCGATGCCGTACTCCGCGGTCTGGTGCATCTCCCAGGTACGGATCTGCACCTCGAAGGGAATGCCCTCCCGGCCAATGACCGTGGTGTGGAGGGACTGGTACATATTGGGCTTGGGCGTGCCGATGTAGTCCTTGAACCGGCCCAGCACCGGCTTGAACATATCGTGGATGCAGCCCAGCACGTTGTAGCACTCCGGGATGTCGTCCACGATCACCCGGAAGGCGTACAGGTCGAAGATCTCGTCCAGCGTCTTGTTCTGGGCGAACATTTTCCGGTAGATGGAGTAGGTATGCTTCACCCGGCCATACACCTTGCAGCGGATGCCCTCCTGTTCCATCCGCTGCTGGATGCGCAGCTGGATGGAGGCCAGGAACTCCTCGTGGGCGGCGGAGCGGGCGGACATCTCATCCTCGATCTCCTTATAGCCCACAGGGTCCAGATAGCGCAGGGAGAGGTCCTCCAGCTCCCACTTCAGCTTCTGCATACCCAAGCGGTGCGCCAGCGGCGCGTAGATCTCCATGGTCTCCAGAGATTTCTCCCGCTGCTTCCGGGGGGACTGATACTCCATGGTGCGCATATTGTGCAGCCGGTCGCAGATCTTGATGAGGATCACCCGGATGTCGTGGGCCATGGCCATGAGCATCTTGCGCAGGTTCTCCATCTGCTCCTCTTCCTTGGAGACATACTGCACCCGGGTCAGCTTGGTGACCCCCTCCACCAGCTCCGCCACCGACTTGCCGAATTTTTTGGCAATCTCCTCATGGGTGGCGTCGGTATCTTCGATGCAGTCGTGGAGCAGGGCGGCAATGACCGAGTCCACATCCAGCCCCAGATCGGCCACAATGTCGGCCACTGCCAGGGGATGGATGATATAGGGCTCGCCGCTCTTGCGCAGCTGCCCGTGGTGCTCCGCGTCCGCATAGGTAAATGCGTCGAACAGCCGCTTGGTATCTAAATTGGGCGTATAGGCGGCCACCTTGTCCTCAAGGGCCTGATAGCGCTCTAAAATCGGATCCATTCGATCACCTTCTCACGAATTAGAAATTAGGAATGAGGAATTTGATCGGGCGGGAGCCAGGACAGCCATTTCCTCTTTCCTAACTCCTGGCCCCTAATCCTCCAGCGTGGCCTTCCGCAGCCGTTTCAGGATCTCCGAGGCGTTCAGATCCACCTTGTGCTCCAGCTGGTGCAGAGTGATCTCCAGCTGCTCGGACTGCCGGACCAGCGTGAGCAGCCCCCGCTCCTCCATCACCTCCAGGCACACCAGGGTATGGGTGGGCAGCTCCGGCTGCCCGCCGGAGCGGGCGGCTCCCCGGGCGATGCGGGGGACTGTGTCCCGGAGGATGGGCTGTCCGGCGCTCTGGCGCTTCAGATACCGCCACAGGCAGACAAATTCCGCCCGGGTGGGCAGCAGGGACTGGGCCTCCAGCGGCGTGAGGAGGTCCCCCCGCCGGTATTTTTCATAAATAGACTGCTCCAGCTGGGCCCGAGTCATGGCCCGGCGCAGGTCCACCACCTGAAGCTGGACCGAGCGCAGTCCCCGGAACTCGTTGATCTGGGGATAGAAGGCCACATCCACCCGGCAGCCGGCGGTCAGGCCCAGTTCTCCGCCGTCGGCGGAGAAGAAAATGGCGTCCAGCGGGACCCCTCTGGCCTCCAGCCGCAGCTTCAGATGCCGGCCCCGGCCCACCTGAGCGGCGCTGAGCACATGGGCTCCGGTGAGGACCAGCACCGGTCTGGGATTTCCGGTGCCGCAGGGCTCCAGCCAGTCCAGCTGCTCCACCGCCTCCACCGTGAGCTCCTGGGGTAACACCGCCGCGTCCGCCTCCAGCACTGTGGCCAGTTCCTCCCCCTGGCGCTCCTCCAGCACCAGCCGGCGCAGCCGGGCAGACAGCTCCGGGATCCTCTCCTCCCGCACGGTGAAGCCGGCAGCCAGGGCATGGCCCCCAAAGCCCTCCAGCAGATCGCCGCACTGGGCCAGAAGCCGGAATAGGTTGATCCCGCCCCAGGAGCGGCAGGAGCCCTTCCCCACCCCCTGGTCCAGGCACACCATAAA